>Ga0182008_10000191_pt1 | contig 48580 bp, 46 predicted proteins | sample Sormic07211129_1_FD_120482 | JGI IMG/M metagenome (GOLD analysis project Ga0182008, IMG submission 120482) | Rhizosphere microbial communities from Sorghum bicolor, Mead, Nebraska, USA - 072115-129_1 metaG | ecosystem: Host-associated > Plants > Roots > Rhizosphere | place: USA: Nebraska...
CGCCTCCGCGCTGGACATCCACGACCCGAAGGGCGCGGACGTCGACTTCCAGGGATTGCGTCCCTACGAGATTCCCTACCGCACGCTGCTGCCCAACGGCGTCGAGCAGATGCTGGTGGCGGGTCGCTGCATCTCGGCGGACCACGACGCCCACGCACGCTCGCGCAACATGCCGGCCTGCATGGCCACGGGCCAGGCGGCAGGCGTGGCGGCGGCGGTGGCGATCGACCAGGGCGTGAACGTGCGCCGCGTCGACGTGGCGAAGGTGCAGGAGAAGCTCCGCGCGCTCGGCATGCCGTTGCACGGGGAAGAGGTCAAGGGGACGATGTAGCAGGGGGCTGGCCGCGGCCTCAGGGCGCGCCCGCTCACAGCCGCGTCCGATAAGCCGCCGGCGTCGCCCCGAAGGTGCGCCGGAACAGCCCGATGAACGCACTCGCGGTCGCATAGCCCAGGTCCAGCGCGATGGCGGTCACCGGCATGCCGGCCGCGAGCATTTCCAGCGAACGCATCATGCGCGCCCGCTGTCGCCAGGCCGTGAAGTTGAAGCCGGTATCGGCCACGAAGCGACGGCTCAGCGTGCGCGAACTCACCGCGGCCCAGGCCGCCCAGGCCTCGAGGTCGCGCGCGTCGGCCGGGTCCGCGATCAGCGCCTTCGCGATCCGCTGCAGGCGCGGGTCGGCCGGCAGCGGCAGGCCGAAGGGCTCGACCGGCAGGTGGCGGATCTCGTCCAAAATCAGGGCCGCGACATGGGCGCGGGCACCTTCGAGCGGCTGCGACTGCAGGGGCCAGCTGGCGGCCCGCAGCACCGCCTCGCGCAGCAGCCCCGAGGTGCGGATCGTGCAGGGCCGCGGCGGCAGGTCGGCGCAGGCCGATTCCGCCACATAGACGCTCCAGCCGTGGAAGGGCCCGTGCGACCGGCCCGAATGCCGCTGGTGCGGCGGCAGCCACACCGCATGGATGGCGGGCACGATCCAGACGCCGTCCTCCACGCCCACCGACAGCAGGCCGCGCAGCGAGCCGAACAGCTGGCCGCGCGCATGGGCATGCGCGCCGGACGCCAGCTCGCCGTCCTGGCTGCCCTCGGCCGCGATCACCACGGGGCCGTCGTCGCGGTCGACATGGTCGGCGAGTTGGCGCAGGGAGGCGGGCATGGCGGATTCGAGCTATTGGTTGGCCGATCCAGTCTACAGCCGCCGGTATGTTCGTCCTTACGCTGGAGGCCAACCCTTCAGGAGCTTGCCCATGCGCGCACAGGATGTCCTTCCGGACACACAGAACGAGATCGAGATCCAGGGCACCACCGTCCGCAAGGGCACGGTGGGCGCCTTCCTCGCCAACGCCGCCGCCTTCGCGAATCCGGCCCTCACGCCCGCGGCGCGCGAGGCCGCGCTGCAGGACCTCGAGGCCTTGTTGCCCGCGCTGCGTGCGCTGGGCCTGTTCGATGTGTTCGAGATCCGCGACCCGCAATTGCGGGCCTTCGTCGAGGCGCGGATCGGCGCCGCATCGCCCTTGGAGGCCTGATGCAGCTCGACACGACGCGGTTCCCGCTGGTGTTCATGCGCGAGGCGGAACAGCAGCCGTCGAGGGCTGGCACGCCGGAGCAGGCGCTGGAAGCGCTGCTCGACCGTGGCGAGCGCTTCGTGCTGCTCACCGACCATATGCCCGGCGACCATGCCGACGAGCGCCATGAGGACCGCAAGCAGCGCGCGCTGTTCTTCAAGCGCCACAAGGCGCGGATGCGCGCGCTGTGCCAGGGCATGGTGCTCATCACTGGAAACCGCGCGATCCCGGCGGCGGTTCGATTGGCCGCCCAGGGCGCGGGCAAAGTGCTCGGCCTGGCGATTGCGTTCGTCGAGACCGAGCGCGAAGCGGCCGAGGCGGCTGAGAAGTGGCTGGCCAAGGCCGAAGGGGTCGGCGAAGAAGGCTGATCCGGCGCTGCCAGGCCTCTTCAGGTCGCTCGATGCGGCACCACCCGCGCCTCGATGGCCCGCGCCCTCAACTGGCCGCAGCCGCCATCGACATCCTGCCCGGCCGAGTAGCGCAGCTTGGTGAGGATGCCGCGCTGGCGCAGCGTGCGGGCGATGTGTTCGCAGCGTTCCCGCTGCGGGCGGCTGAAGGCCACGCCATCTACCGTGTTGAAGGGGATCATGTTCAGCACGCCGTACTTGCCGCCCAGCAGTTGGACGATGCCCTCGATCTCCTCGTCGCTGTCGTTGACGCCTTCCAGCAGCGTCCACTGGTACTGCACGGGGTAGCCGCAGGCGCGCGCGTAGCGTTCGCTGGCGTCGACCAGTTCCTCGGGCGACAGGTTCGGTGCGCGCGGCAGCAGCTTGCGGCGCAGCGCGGCGTCGGTCGTGTGCAGCGAGAGCGCCAGCGCGGGCTTCACCGTGCTCCGCTGCAGGCGCTCGAAGGCGCGCGGATCGCCCACGGTGGAGAACACCAGGTTCTTGTGGCCGATGTTGCCGACCGTGCCGAGCAGCTCGATCGCCTCCATCACGTTGTCCAGGTTGTGGGCCGGCTCGCCCATGCCCATGAACACCACCTTGGTCACGGCGCGGCGCTGGCGCGCGAGCACCACCTGGGCCACGATCTCGGCGCTGCCGACCTGGCGCAGCAGCCCGTCGCGCCCCGTCATGCAGAACTGGCAGCCGACCGCGCAACCCACCTGCGACGACACGCACAGGCCGCCGCGCGGCAGGAGCACGCTTTCCACCGTCTGGCCGTCGGCCAGCGCCACCAGCAGGCGCTCGGACCCGTCGGCCCCGGGATGGACGGCGTCGATGCGCGCCAGTCCCGCGAGCTCGGCCTCGATGCGCGGCATCGCGGCCAGCAGGGACGACGGGAAGAAGGTGTGCGGCCGGCGCCGGCCGCTGTCCTGCGGCCGCGCATGCGACCACATGCGCAGGATCCGGTGTTCATGCAGCGGGCCCGCGCCGGCGTCCTGCAGCCGCTGCCTCAGTTCGTGGATTTGCATGGGGCTGCCCTGGAAAACAAAAAGTCTTGCAAGTCGTTGACTTGCAAGGCTTTTTCTGACTGGTGGCTCTTCACGGATTCGAACCGCGGACCTGTGGATTATGATTCCATCGCTCTAACCGACTGAGCTAAAGAGCCGAGCCCGAGATTATAGCCCGAGCTTTGTGTGCCCCGTCAACTGCCTTGCGGCAATTTGTCGAGTTCTTCGGTCACCAGCCGCACGATCAGCCGGTCCAGGGTCTGGACCGAGTAGTTGCCCACGTCGTGCACGGTCTCGCGGCCCGGGCCGCTCGCGGGGCGCTCGGCGTCCTTGTAGGTGAGGAACACGAAGCGCCCGCCGGTGTACTGCGCGATCTGCCGCTGGATGTACTCGCCCTGCTTGTCGAGGCCGCTCGCGCCCACGCTGAACACCTTGATGCCCTTGCCCAGCGCCACCAGCATGTCGTCGTCGTACTGCGGGCCGCCGTAGTCCAGGTGCGGTGGCGCGTCGGCCAGCAGCACGACCATGCGCGTGGCGCCGCTGGCGCGCCAGCTCAGCCGGTGCACCGTCTCGTGCAGCGCCTCGTTCATCGCCTCCGGGTAGTCGCCGCCGCCGTTGGCCTGCAGCGCGTTCAGCACGCCCTGGAAGGCGTCGAGGTCGTTCGTGAAGTCGTGGCTGCGCAGCAGGAAGGCATCGCCCTTGTCGCGGTAGGCCACCAGGCCGAAGCAGGTGTCGGGGCGGCTGGGCAGTTGCGCCACTTCGCTGGCGATGGTGCGCAGCGTGCTCTTGAGGCGGCCGATCTCGTCGGCCATCGAGCCGGTGGCGTCGATCAGGAAGACCAGGTCCAGCCGCGCGCGCGCCGGCGCCGCGTCGTCGGCCAGCACGATGTCGACCGCGCTCTTCTGGCCGCGCTGCAGGAAGCCGCTGGCCTGCCGACCGTTCTTGCGCACCGCGATCTCGTAGACCTGGCTGGCGTTCGGGTCGAAGGCGTCGGGGTGCAGCCAGGCGCGGCCCCCCGCGTCGGTGCGGGCCCACATCGCGGCGCCGCCGGGGGCGCGCACCGCCACCTCGGCGTCGGGCACGACGGCACCGCGCGCGCTGCGCACCTGCAGCAGGTAGCGCTGGCGCACGTCGCGGGCGCGGTGCGTGACCTGGGCGCGGTCGCGAAAGCGCAGGTACTCGCCGAAGTCGGCGTTGTCGTCGACCATGCCGGCGGTCACGGGCTGCTGCGGCCGCTGGGGCGGGGCCTGGCGCGGCATCGGCAGGAGGGCCGGCGCGGGCGACGGCGGGGGCGCGGCTGCGGAGACCTCCGCTTCGGCGACCGAAGCGTCGGCCGAGGGTTCGCCAGCCTCCGCGCGATGGCTGCGCCGCTTGCCGGCGATGCCCGCATGCTCGCGCATTTCGTCGCGCCGGCTGGCCTGCGGATCGCGCCCCGGCACCTCCCGCGTCTGGATCGGACGCGCGCAGCTCAGCGCCGACGGCGCCTGGAAGTTCGGGGTGCGCAGCACGGCCGCGCCGGCGGGCCACTGCGGCGGCGTGCCTGGCGTGGGCAGCGGCGGCTGGGGTTGGGGCGTGGGCTCGGGCCAGGCGGTGGGGCCTTCGACCACCACGCTCCGGGCCTGGCAGGCGCCGAGCAGCAACTGCGCGCACAGCAGCACGACGACGGCGCGCGGGCCACGTGAAAGACGGCGGGCCGCGGGACGGGCGGCGGAGGCGGTCGAAGGAGGGGCGGAAGGCAGGGTCATCGAGGACTCCGAGGGTGAGTGATGTCCTTGATACGGCCGGCGCGTGCGTCCGGGGTTCGGGTCCGCCAAAGAAAACGCTGCGTGCAAACCCCGAACGCCGTCGCCGCGCGTACAAGCTGAGGTGAGAATCTGTCCATGCAGTCCCCCCCGCCCGTCGCGGCTTCCGCGATCCATGCCGCCATGCCGGACGACCAGCTGATGCTGGCCTACGCCGGCGGCGACACCGCGGCCTTCGACCTGCTCTATGCGCGCCACGAAGGCGCGTTGTACCGTTTCGTTCGGCGGCTGCTGGGTGTGCGGCTGGCGGCCGAGGTCGACGAGGTGTTCCAGGAGACCTGGGTGCGCGTCATCACGGCGCGCGACAGCTTCTCGCCGCAGGGCGCCGCGTGGCGCACCTGGGCCTTCACCATCGCGCACAACCTGGCGATGGACCGGCTGCGCGCGAGCGGGCGCCAGGTGGTCTTCCATGCGCACGACGAGGACGGCGACGGCATCGAGGCCGCGCAGCTGTTCGGGCGCGCGCTGGTCAACGACCTGGGGCAGCCGGTCGACGCCGCCCATCCCTCGGCCGAGGACATGGCCTTCTGGCGCTCGGCCGGCCGGCGGCTGCTGAACTGCCTCGACGAACTGCCCGACGAGCAGCGCGCGGCCTTCCTGCTGCACCACGAAGACGGCTTCACCGTCGAGGCCCTGGCCACCACGCTCGAGATCGGCTTCGAGACGGTGCGCAGCCGGCTGCGCTACGGCATGAAGAAGCTGCGCGGCTGCATGGAGCGCTATCTGACGGCGCTGGGGGAGGGCGCATGAGCGATCCGACCTCGATCCACGACGACGATGCGGACGACCTGCGCGACCCGGTGCTGCAGCGCGCGCTCGAGAACGCGCCCGACCAGGCGGCCACGCCCGACTGGCGCCTGGGCGAGTCGATCCGCGCGATGGCGCACGAGGCCGTGGCGCCCTCCTTGCCCGAACTGCCGCTGCAACGCACCTGGTGGCAGCGGCTGCTGGGCATCGGCGCGGGCGGCGGTGTGCCGTGGAACGCGGCCTTCGCGACCGTGCTGGTCGGCGTGCTGGTCACCTTGATGTGGCAGCGCGAAGAGGTGCCGGGTGCGCGGCCCGATGGCGCGCAGCAACAAGCGGCGCCCGCGGCGGCCGCGCCGCAGGCCGAGGTCGCGCAAGGCGCACCGGCACCAGCGCCAGCGCCAGCGGCCCCGCCGGCACCCGAGCCCGCCCCTCCGCCCAGCGCGCTCGATGCGCAGCTGGCCGAGTCCCGCGCGACCAACGCGGCCGCCACGCGCGCGCTCGACGAGGACGAAGCCCGCGCCAAGCGCGACCGCCAGGCCGAGACCGAGGCGGCGACGGCGCGCGCGCGCGCGCTCAGGAAGGAGAGCGCGCGCCCACCGCCACCGGTGCCACCGGCCCCGCCCGCCGCACCGGCGACGGCCGAGGCGCCGTCCGGCCGCGCGGGCCCGCAGGCGGCGATCACCGAGCGGCGCACCTTCGCCGCACCGCAGGACGCCGCCCCGGCGGCCGCGCCACCGCGCGCGGCGGCCGTGGCGCCGGCGCCTGCCGCGACCGCGCCGGCCGCAGCAGCCGCGCCGCCGAGCTTCGCCGCGCTGTCGCAATGGACCGTGCTGCACATCACGCGCCCCGATGGCGAAACGCGCACCCTGCAGCGGGCCGAGGCGCGCGAGCTGGGCGCGCTGATCGGCTCGGCAGCCTTGGCGGGCGTGGGTGCCCGGCCGCTGCGCGCCAAGGTCGACTGGCGCCTCACGCTCGATCGCAATGGCGAGGCGCTGGCGGTGCTGGAACTGGCCGGCGGCCAGGTGCGCTGGCGCGAAGAGGGCGTGGCGCCGGGCGTCGGTTCGCCCGGGGCTGGCGCCATGAGGGGATTGCGCGCCGCGCTGGAAGAGGCGAGCGCCCCGGCACCATCGCAACCGACGTCACCGCCGCGCTGAGGCGCGGCCGGTGACGGCCGGTGTCATTCACTCGTGCTTGAACTCGGCCTTGCGCTTGTTCACGAAGGCGTCCATGCCTTCCTTCTGGTCGTGGGTGGCGAACAGCGCGTGGAACAGCCGGCGCTCGAACATCACGCCGTCGCTCAGGCCGCTCTCGAAGGCGCGGTTGACCGATTCCTTGGCCGCCATCACCGCGATCTGCGAGAAGTCGGCGATCTGCAGGGCCGCGCCCAGGGCCTCGTCGGCCAGCTTGTCGAAGGGCACCACGCGGCTCACCAGGCCCGCGCGCTCGGCTTCGGCGGCGTCCATCATGCGGCCGGTGAGCGCCATGTCCATGGCCTTGCTCTTGCCCACCGCGCGCGGCAGGCGCTGCGTGCCGCCGGCACCGGGGATCACGCCCAGCTTGATCTCGGGCTGGCCGAACTTGGCGTTGTCGGCGGCGATGATGAAGTCGCACATCATGGCCAGCTCGCAGCCACCGCCCAGCGCGAAGCCCGACACGGCCGCGATCACCGGCTTGCGGATGCTGCGGATGGTCTCCCAGTTGCGCGTGATGTAGTCGCCCTTGTAGGCGTCGATGAAGCTGTACTTGGCCATCGCGCTGATGTCGGCGCCGGCGGCGAAGGCGCGTTCGCTGCCGGTGATGACGATGCAGCCGATCGCGCCGTCGGCGTCGAAGGCCTGGAGCGCGGTGCCCAGCTCGGTCATCAGCGCGTCGTTGAGTGCGTTCAGCGCCTTGGGGCGGTTCAGGGTGATGACACCGACCTTGCCGGCCTCGGTGCGCACTTCGATGTTGTCGTAGCTCATGCTGTCTCCGTGAGAGGTGAAGGAATGCGGGGGATGCGGGCCACTATAACCAGCGCGGCGACCCAGGATTGGCGACTTTGTTGCGAATAATTCGCATCTAGAATGCGCCATCGATTTGGAGTTGCCATGGAAGAAAACGCCGTCCTGTTGCGCGCCTATGCCCGGGCGCAGGAGCGCTGCTCGCGCCTGCTGGCCGAGCAGGCCGCGCAGATCGTGCGGCTGCGCGCCGCGCTGATCGTGCGCGATTCGGCGCTGGCCATGGTGCGCGAGGCGCTGGCGGCGCCGGCCAGCGGCGTGTCGCTGCCCAAGCGGCTGCAGAACCTGCTGCTGCCCGCGCGGCGCCGCGCCACGCGCGCGTCCCTGCCCGAGGCCGACCTGCGCGAGAAGGCGGTGCTGTGCGTGGGGCGGGCCGAAGAGGCCTCGGCCATGGCGCGCCAGCTGGTCGAGATCGCCGGCGGCCGCTTCCTGCACCACGACGGCCAGGACGACGTCGACGCCGCCGCCCTCGAGGCCAGCCTGCGCGCGGCCGACCTGGTGATCTGCCAGACCGGCTGCATGAGCCACGGCGCCTACTGGCGCGTGCAGGACCATTGCCGTCGCACCGGCAAGCCCTGCGTGCTGGTGGGGCAGGAGCAGCCGATCCGCTTCGTGCGGCGCGGGGAGACGGTGGGTTCCTAACGTCTCATGGCGCGGGCGCAGGGCCGCACCGCGTGAAACCGCTGGGCCCGAATACCAGAGACACCGCAGAACCGGCTTCGCCGGGCTGCAGGTGTCGCCCCCTTGAGGGGGAGGCAGCGACACGAAGTGCGCTGCATCGGGGGTGGGTCAGCTCAGCCAGGCCGAAAGTTTGGCGGCGTCTTGAGCGAACAAGCGCCAGGTCGTCTCGCCGCTCGGCAGCGTGAGCGCCAGCCGCAGCAGGCGCTTGTCGCGCGCCACCAGCGCCGTCACCTTCTTGTGCGCATCGCCGAGGTAGAGCGCCAGGTCGTCGAGCTTGGCCAGGCGCCAGGCCTGCGCGGGCCGGCCCTTGGCCGCGGGCAGCTCGATGCCGATCCATTCGTCGCCGGCCGAGAAGCCGGCCTTTTCCGCGGCGCTGCCGCGCAGCACCACCTTGACCTGCACGCTGCCGTTGGTTTCGGCCACGCGCAGGCCCAGCGCCTGGGCGCGCTGCGCCGGGTCGTCGAGCGTGGCCACGCCATGGACGCGCAGCAGCTCCGACAAAGGCAGTTCGCCGGTGCCGTGCACCCATTGCGCGAGCTCGGTCGCGTAGGCGCGCTGGCCCACGGATTCCAGCGCCGCCGCGACCATGGCCTCGTCGATCGGGCCGCCACCGCTGCGGGTCCACAGCAGGCGCATCACCTCGTCGAGCGTGCCATGGCCTTCGCGCCGCAGCGTGAGGTCCAGGCACAGCGCGACCAGCGCGCCCTTGGTGTAGTAGCTGATGGTCTGGTTGGCGGTCTGCTCGTCCTGGCGGTAGTACTTGACCCAGGCGTCGAAGCTGGCCTCGGCCACCGACTGCACCTGCCGGCCGGGTGCCTGCAGCACCTGGTTGATGGTCTTGTTGAGCAGCTTGAGGTAGGTCGCGTCGTCGATGCGGCCGGCGCGGCGCAGCAGCAGGTCGTCGTAGTAGCTGGTGAAGCCCTCGAAGAACCACAGCAGCCGCGTGTAGTTCTCCTGCGCGTAGTCGTAGCGCTCGAACTCCGAAGGCCGCAGCCGCTTGACGTTCCAGGTGTGGAAGTACTCGTGGCTGATCAGGCCCAGCAGCGTGGTGTAGCCCTCGGGCTGCTTCTTGGCGCCGCGCTGCGGCAGGTCGTGGCGGGTGCAGATCAGCGCGGTCGAGTGGCGGTGCTCGAGCCCGCCGTAGCCGTCGTCGACCGCGTTGAGCATGAACACGTAGCGGTCGTGCGGCGGCTTGCCGCCCCCGCGCTTGCCCACCTTGTCGCCGTGCCAGAAGCGCATCAGCGTCTCGCAGATCGCCTGCGTGTCGGCGATCAGGCGCTCGCTGTCGAAGGCCGCGGTCGCGCCCGCCACCACGAAGCGGTGCGGCACGCCGCAGGCCTCGAAGCTGGCGCTCCAGAAATCGCCCAGCTCGACCGGGCTGTCGGCCAGCTCGTCGTAGTTCTCGGCGCGGTAGAGGCCGAAGCCGCGCGCGTCGACCCGGGCGGGCGGCAGCGCGGTGGCGCACTGCCAGCGCGCACGGCCGGCGGCCGGCGCGGGCGCCACGATCTCCAGCGCATGCGGCAGGCCGGTCTGGCCGTCCACCTGCAGGCACAGGCTGGTGCCGTTGAAGAAGCCGCGGTCGGCGTCGAGCCAGGCGGTGCGCACCGAGTGGTCGTAGGCGCAGACTTCGTAGCGCAGCACCAGCGGCTTGCCGGCCACGCAGTCGGTCTGCCAGCTGTGCTTGTCGAGCTGCGTCAGCACCACCTTGCGCCGCCCCTGGGTGGCGCGCAGCTGCTGCAGGTTCTTGGCGAACTCGCGCACCAGGTAGCTGCCCGGGATCCACACCGGCAGCGCCACGCGCTGCAGCGCGGCGGGCGAGGCGATGGTCAGCGTGACGGCGAACAGGTGCGCGTGCGGGTCCGCGCATTCCACGCGGTAGTGGATGGCCTCGGTGCCTGCCATCACTTGGCCGCTGCGAGCATCTTCTCGACCTGCGCGGCCGGGATCGCGCCCGGGGCGCGGCTGCCGTCGGCGAAGATCACGGTCGGCGTGCCCGTGATGTTGTACTTGCGGCCGAACTCGATGTTGCGCTGCAGGGCCGCGGTGTCGCAGCTGCCCGTGGCGGGCTTGGCGCCGGTGCTCATCCAGTCGTCCCAGGTCTTGGCCTTGTCCTTGCTGCACCAGATATCGCGCGACTTGACGTTCGAGTCCGGTCCCAGCACCGGGTAGAGGAACAGGTAGACCGTGACGTTGTCGACGTTCTTCATCTCGCGCTCGAACTGCTTGCAGTAGCCGCAGTTCGGGTCCTCGAACACCGCCAGCTTGCGCTTGCCGTTGCCGCGCACGATCTTGAACGCGTCCTTGAAGGGCAGCTTGTCGAAATCGACCGTGCTGAGCTTGTCGACCCGTTCCTCGGTCAGGTTGCGGCGCGCCTGCACGTCGATCAGGTTGCCCTGCAGCAGGTAGTTGCCCTGCTCGTCGGTGTAGTAGATCTCGAAGCCGTTGATGCGGACTTCGTAGAGGCCCGCGACCGGCGTCTTGCTCACCTCGTCGATGTTGGCGAACTGCGGAATGCGCGAGGCCAGGTTCTTGCGGATGTCGGCTTCACCGGCGACGGCCGCCAGCGTGCTGCCCAGCGCGAGCGCGGCGAAGAGGATGCGGAGGGTTTTCTTCATGTTCGATCGATCGTTGACGAGGTCGATGGTTCAGGGGACAGCGCGGAACCGGCTTCGCCGGGCCGCTGGTGTCGCCCCCTCGAGGGGGAGGCGCCGCAGGCGCATCGGGGGTGGGTCACCTTGTGCCGATCGCATGGCCGGCGATCCAGTGCTTGAGCAGGCGCGTGCGATCGAAGCCGCGCATGCCCCAGTTGCGCAAGGCCGGCAGCGGGTCGGCGCTGTGGGCGAACAACTGCTGCAGGCCGTCGGTCGCCAGGCTCATCGACAGCACGTCGGTGCGGCGCGCGCGTTCGTAGCGGCGCAGCAGGCGCGCATCGCCCACGCTGCGCCAGTATTCGCGGCCCTGGATCACCTCGGCCAGCACGGCGACGTCGGCCAGGCCCAGGTTCAGGCCCTGGCCCGCCAGCGGATGCACGGTGTGGGCCGCGTCGCCGGCCAGTGCCCAGGCCTTGCCGTCGGCGCCCGCGAAGCGGCCGGTCCAGCGGTCGGCGATGGCGCGCTGCAGCGGCCAGGCGGCGCGTTCGCTGGTCAGCGTGAGCGCGCCCAGCGCGTCGTGGCTGGCTTCGCGCACCGCGGCGTCGAATTCCTCGGCGCCCAGCGCCAGCAGCGCGGGCGCGCGCAGCTGCTCGACCGACCAGACCAGTGCCAGCGAGCGGCCGCCGGCGCCGCCCAGCGGCAGCAGGGCCAGCACCTCGCCCCGGTCGTTGAACCACTGGCGCGCGATGCCGTCGTGCGGGCGCTCGGCGTCGAACCGGGCGGCGATGGCGTGCTGCGGGTAGCGCGTGACCTCGTAGCTCACGCCCAGCGCTTCGCGGGTGGCGCTGGCCTTGCCTTCGCAGACCACGGTCAGGGCCGCGCTCACGGGCGCGGACACGACGTCGATCAGCGGCTGGAAGCGCACCGCGTCGGCCAGCTGCCGCTCGAGCGCGGGCACGTCGACGATCCAGGCCAGCGCCTCGACCTTCTGTGCCGCGGCATCGAAGCGCACGTGGCCGCCGTCGTCGCCGTTCACGCGCATCTCGCGCACCGGCGTGGCGTGGGCCGCATCGGGCCAGGCCCGCAGCGATTCGAGCAGGGTCTTCGACGCCGCGTTGAGCGCGTAGGCGCGCACGTCCTGGGGGGGGTGTTCGGGGCGTGTGGCTGCCTCGGGCGCGACGAGCGCGACGCGCACCCGTTCGCGCGCCAGCAGCAGCGCCAATGTGCGTCCGACGATGCCGGCGCCGCGAATGCAAACCTCGGGGGAAAGGGCCATCGGGGCATTGTAGGCAGGCGCCCTGCGCACCCGCGGGAACCGGGGACAATCGCCGCTTCGCCGTCCTGAGGTTCCGACCGTGACCGACTCCGCTTTCGACCTGCGCGCCACCATCGCGCGCCTTTTCGTCTACCCGATCAAGTCCTGCGCCGGGGTCGAGCTGCCCGAGGTGCTGCTGACCGAGACCGGGCTGGAGTTCGACCGCGCCTGGATGGTGGTCGACGCGCAGGGCGAGTTCGTGACCCAGCGCGAGCTGCCGCGCATGGCGCTGGTCCAGCCGACCCTGAAGCACATGGAGATGGTGCTGCGCGCGCCCGGCATGCTGGCGCTGCACGTCGCCTTCGACCGGGTCGAGAAGCCGGTGCGCGTGAAGGTCTGGCGCGATGAGGTGGCCGCCTACGACATGGGCGACATCGCGGCCCAGTGGTTCAGCGATTTCCTCTCCGAGCCGGGCAAGCCGCAGACCCTGCGCCTGGTGCGCTTCGACCCCGAGCAGAAGCGCTTGTCGAACATGGCCTGGACCGACGGCGTCGAGGCCGAGAACCAGTTCGCCGACGGCTTCCCGCTGCTGGTCACGAGCGAGGCCTCGCTGGCCGAGCTCAACGACAAGCTGCTGGCCGCGGGGCATGCCGCGGTCACGATGGCGCGCTTCCGGCCCAACATCGTGCTGGCCGGCCTCGAGGCGCAGGACGAGGACCGGGTCGAGACGATGCACGTGGCGACCGCCGAAGGCCAGGCGCGGCTGCAGCCGGCCAAGCCCTGCCCGCGCTGCCCGATCCCGGACATCGATCCGCTCACGGCCGTCTCCAGCCCCGAGGTCAACGACATGCTGCGCACCTACCGCGCCAACGCGCGGGTCGACGGCGCGATCACCTTCGGCATGAACTGCATCGTGCTCGAGGGGGTCGAGCACCTGCTCAAGGTGGGGCAGTCCGTCGACGCGAATTACCGATTCGAGTGACGCCGGCTAGAACGCCACCCCGGCAATGAGGATGATGTTGGCGTAGGGCGTGCATTCGCCCGTGCGCACGATGGCGCGGGCTTTCGCGCTGCGCTGCTTGAACTCCTCGTGCGACACGGTCTGCGGCGCGATGCCCAGCGCCTGCGGGTACCAGCCGGGCAGCTGCCCGTCGGTGCCCAGCGCCTCGTCGGCCACCACGATGCCTTCGACCTGCAGCTCGGACAGCACCGCGCCCAGCACGTCGGCCAGCCGCGGCACGCCGCGCGCCACGGCCAGGTCGATGCGGCGCGGGCCCGCGGGAATGGGCAGGCCGGCATCGCCGAGCACCAGCATGTCGCCGTGGCCCATCGAGGCGATCAGCTGGGACAGTTCGGCATGCAGCAGGGGCGAGCGTTTCACAGCGAGCTCCAGTCGGGGGGCAGGGGGCTTTGGCGCAGCACGGCGTCACGCTTCGGAATGGACGGTTGGGCGCCGGGCTGCTGGATGCACAGCGCCGCGGCGCGGATGCCCAGGCGCACCGCGTCGTCGAAGGCCTGGCCTTCGCCCAGCGCCACAGCCAGCGCGCCCAGGAAGGTGTCGCCCGCGGCGGTGGTGTCGACCGCCTGCACGGTCGGCGCGGGATGGTGGCGCGCGCCCTCGGCATCGACCGCCACCGCGCCGCGCGCGCCGAGCGTGACGACCACGCGCGCGATGCCCTTGGCACGCAGCGAACGGCCGGCGGCGGCGGCTTGCTGCGGCGTGTCGGCGGCCAGGCCACACAGCGCCTCGGCCTCGAGCTCGTTGACGACCAGGGTGTCGACCTGCGACCACAGCGCGTCGGGGATCGGCTGCATGGGCGAGGGGTTGAGCATCACCTTGCAGCCCGCGTCGTGGGCCAGCGCGACGGCGCGCAGCACCGGCGCCATCGGCGTCTCGAACTGCGTCACCAGGAAGGCGGCGCCCCGCAGCTGCGGCCGCAGCGCGGCCTCGTCGAGTTCGACCCGGGCGTTGGCGCCGGGCACGATCACGATGCGGTTCTGGCCGCTGTCCTCGACCAGGATCAGCGCGGTGCCCGTGGCCTCGCCGGCCACGGTGCGCAGCGCGGCGGTGTCGATGCCGTCGCCTTCGAGCGCCTCGCGCAGCGCCGCGCCATGCGCGTCGTCGCCCACGCAGCCGATCATCCGCACCTGGCCGCCCTGGCGCGCACAGCTCACGGCCTGGTTCGCGCCCTTGCCGCCGGGGATGGTGGCGATCGAATGGCCTTGCAGGGTCTCGCCCGCGGCGGGCGCGTGCGGCACGCGCAGCACCAGGTCCATGTTGAGGCTGCCGAGCACCACGATGCGCGGTGCGGGGTGGCTGGGGCGGGAGGAAGGCGGCGGACTCACGGGGTGCGGGACTTTCGGGAAGAGGTGGCGGAAGAAGAAGCGGCCGGCGCGGGCACGGCCGCCTCGCGGAAATTCGCATGGCGCGCGGTCGAGCCGCGCACGCACAGCTCGGGTTGCAGCACCACCTTGCGCGCGTCGCGGCGCTGGCCGCCCACGCGCTCGAGCAGCATGTCGACCGCCAGCGCGCCGATGCGCTCCTTGGGCTGGGCCACGGTGGTGAGCGGCGGGCTGGTGTAGGCCGAGAGTTCGATGTCGTCGAAGCCCACGATCGAGATCTCGTCGGGCACGTGCACGCCGCTCTCGTGCGCGGCACGCAGCGCGCCGATGGCCATCAGGTCGTTGCAGGCGAACACGGCCGAGGGCCGCTCGGCGGTGCGCAGGATGGCGTGCATGGCCTCGTAGCCGCTCTGGCTGGTGAAGCTGCCGCGCCACAGCAGCGCGTCGGCGTGCGCCGGGTCGGGCGTCGCGCCGGCCTCGGCCAGCGCCAGGCGCCAGCCTTCGATGCGCTGCTCGCTGGGCGCCACGCCCACCGGCCCGCCGATGCACGCGATGCGCCGGTGGCCCAGCGACAGCAGGTGCCGCGCCGCCAGCAGGCCGCCCTGCATGTGCGCGGTTTCCACCAGGTCGCAGGCGGGGTCGGCGATCTCGCGGTCCAGCAGCACGGTCGGCACCCGCAGGCCGTGCAGCTGGCGCACCAGCGAGTCGTCATCGGCCGGGCCGGTCGACACCACGATCAGCCCGTCGATGCGGCGCTCGGCCAGCACCTGCAGGTAGACGCTCTGGCGGTTCGGCTCGTCGTCGGTGTTGCACAGCACCAGCGTGTAGCCGGCGCCGAAGCAGCGGTCTTCCACGATGCGCACGATCTCGGCGAAATAGGGGTTCGAGCAGTTGGGGATCAGCATCCCCAGCGTCGAGGTGGTGTTGCTCTTCAGGCTGCGCGCCATCGCGTTGGGCACGTAGCCCAGCGCGCGGATGGCGAGCTCCACGCGCTCGCGCACCGCGGGGCTCACATGGCGCGTGGCGTTGACCACGTGCGACACGGTGGTGACGGAAACCCGCGCCTCGAGCGCGACGTCCTTGAGGGTGGCCATGGCGTGCCGCTTCCCTCAGGCCAGGCGGCGGTCGGCGCGGCGCTGGCGCAGCGTGTCGATGATCACGGCCACCACGATCACCGCGCCGGTGATGATGCGCTTGCTCGGCTCGCTGGCGCCCACCTGGGCCAGCCCGGCCTCGAGCACCGCGATGATCAGCACGCCGAAGAAGGTGTTGATCACCGAGCCGCGTCCGCCCATGAGGCTGGTGCCGCCGATCACCACGGCGGCGATCACCTGCAGCTCGATGCCCACGCCGGCGTTCGGGTCGGCCGCCTCGAGCCGCGCCGATTGCATCAGGCCCGCGAGCCCGGCCAGCAGGCCGGTCACGGCGAACACGACGATGCGGATGGGGCGCGGGTCCACGCCCGCCAGGCGCATCGCCTCCTCGTTGGTGCCGATGCCGACCACGTAGCGGCCGAACACGGTGCGCGTGAGCACCAGCTGGCCCACCACGACCAGCACCACGGCCAGCACGAAGGCGGCGGAGATGCCGCCGATCCAGGGCGCGGCCAGGCCGGAGATCGCATCGCCCACGTACTGGGTGCGCGAGTCGGTCACCAGGTAGGCGCCGCCGCGCACGGCCTCGAGCATGCCCAGCGAGACGATGAAGCTCGGCAGCCGCCAGGCCACCGACACCGCGCCCGTGACCGTGCCGCACAGCAGGCCGGTGAGCAGGCCCAGCACCGCGGCCACGGGCACCGAGAGCTTCCATTGGAGGATGGCGGCCGCGGTGACGGCCGCGCTCAGCGCGAGCACCGAGCCCACCGACAGGTCGATGCCCGCGATGATCAGCACGAAGGTCATGCCGACCGCCATCACGGCCAGCGCCGGGATCTCGTTGGCGATCGAGAGGAAGGTGTCGCGCGTGAGGAAGTATTCGCTCATCGAGCCGAACAGCGCGATCATGCCCACGAGCACGATGGCGAGGCCCAGGTAGGTGCCGAGCTGGCCCCGAAGGGCGGACGGCTGGGCGGGCGAAGCGGTGGCGGAGGAGGCAGCGGTCATGGGGTGTCGGCCGTGGCCGTGGAGGAAGGGGAGGCAGCGTGCCCGGTGGCATCGCTGAAGGCGGCGGCCAGCAGCGACTGCTCGCTCCAGTGGCCGCGCTCGAACACCGCGACCAGCCGGCCCGCGCTCATCACGCCGATGCGGTCGCACATGGCCATCAGTTCGCGCAGGTCGCTCGAGACCATCAGCAGGGCCTTGCCGGCGTCGGTCATGCGGTCGAGTTCGGCGTAGAGGTCGGCGCGCGCGCCCACGTCCACGCCGCGCGTGGGTTCGTCGAGCAGCAGCACCTTGCATTCGCGGTGCAGCCAGCGCGCGAACACCACCTTCTGCTGGTTGCCGCCGCTGAGCGTCGCCACCGGCTGTTCGATGCTGCGCGAGCGCACGCGCAGCAGGTCGACCAGGCGCCGGGCGATGCCGCGCTCCTTGGCGCGCAGCAGCCAGCCGCCGCGCGAGATCGCGCCCAGGTCGCTCAGCGTGGCGTTGACGCGGATCGACTGGGTGAGCAGCAGACCCTGCGACTTGCGGTCTTCGGTGACCAGGCCGATGCCCGCGCGGATCGCCTGCATCGGCGAGCGCCAGCCCTGGCGCGCCGGCTGCGTCGCCTGGCCGTTCTCGTGCAGCGTGATCCCGCCGCGGTCCGCGCGGTCGGCGCCGAACAGCAGGCGCACGAGCTCGGTCCGGCCCGAGCCCACGAGGCCGGCCAGGCCCATCACCTCGCCGGCATGCAGGTCGAGGTCCACATCGCGCACCGCCTGGGCCCGGCCCAGGCCGCGGGCGCGCAGCAGCACCGGCCCGGCGACGCGGCGCGCGCGGCCTTCGTGCTCGTGCACCGCGCGGCCGACCATGCGCTGGACCAGCTCGGCTTCGCGCACGCCGGCCATGGGCCGCACGTCGACCAGCCGGCCGTCGCGCAGCACCGCCACGCGGTCGGCGATGCGCTGCAACTCTTCGAGCCGGTGCGACACGTAGACGATCGCCACGCCGCGCGCCTTGAGCCGATCGATCTGCTCGAACAGGTGCGACGTCTCGCGCGGCGTGAGCATCGCGGTGGGCTCGTCGAGCACCAGCACGCGCGTGTCGTCCTGCAGGTTGCGCGCGATCTCGACCATCTGCTGCTGGCCGATGCCCAGCCGGGCCACCGACGTGGCCGGGTCGATGTGCGCCATGCCGATCTTGGCCAGCTGCTGCGCGGCCAGTTCGTGCAGCCGGCCGCGCCGGACCCAGCCGGCCTGGTGCGGCAGGCGGTCGAGCAGCAGGTTCTCGGCCACCGACAGCGTGGTGACCAGGCCCAGCTCCTGCATCACCATGCGCACGCCCAGGCGCTCGGCCTCGCGGCGCGAGCCGGGCGCGAAGGGCTGGCCGTCGAGCAGCATGCGGCCGCGCGTGGGCTGCACCAGGCCGCAGACCATCTTCGACAGGGTGCTCTTGCCGGCGCCGTTCTCGCCCGTGAGGGCCAGCACCTCGCCGGCGTTCAGCACCAGCGAGACGTCGTCGAGCACCGGCGCCGCATAGTCCTTGCCGAGCGCGCTCAGCGCCAGCACCGGGGTGGCCGTCGGGGCGGCGGAGGAAGAAGTCAAGGTGGGGGCGTCCGGTCGGCGGGCCTGGCGGCTTACTTGCTGTCCTTGGTGACCAGCACCACGTCGGTCTTCACCGCGGCCGGCATGTCCGCCTGCTTCTTCTTGTCGGCGATGGCCTTGAGCGCGGTTTCGATGCCGAACACGGCCTGCTTGGCGGCGAACTGGTCGGCGGTGGCGAGCACGCGGCCGTCTTTCAGCATGGGCTTGATGGCGCCGATGTTGTCGTAGCCCACCACCAGCACCTTGCCGGTCTTGCCCGCGGCCTTGACCGCCGCGACCGCGCCCAGCGCCATGCTGTCGTTGCCGGCCAGCAGGGCCTTGAGGTCGGGGTGCTCGCGCATCATGCCGGCGGCCACCGTGTTGCCCTTGTCGATCTCCCACTGGCCCGACTGCACGCCCACCACCGTCATGCCGGCGGCCTTCATCGCGTCCTGGTAGCCCAGCGTGCGCTGCTGCGCATTGAAGGTGGTCGACACGCCTTCGATGATGCCCACCTTGTCGCCGGCCTTGAGTTCCTTGGCCAGCGCATCGCCCACCAGCTTGGAGCCGGCGCGGTTGTCGGGGCCGACGAAGGGCACCTGGATGCCCTTTTCCTTGAGCGCCGCGGCGTCGAGCTGGTTGTCGATGTTGACCACCAGGATGCCCTTGTCGATGGCGGCCTTGATCACCGGCACCAGCGCCTTCGAATCGGCCGGGGCGATCACCAGCGCGTTGATCTTCTGCGCCACCATCTGCTCGACCATCTTGATCTGGGCCGCGGTGTCGGTCTCGTCCTTGATGCCGTTGGCGACCAGCGTGTACTCGGCGGCATGCGCCTTCTGGTGCGCCTTGGCGCCGTCTTCCATGGTGCGGAAGAACTCGTTGGCCAGCGACTTCATGACCAGCGCCACCTTGGGCTTGTCCTGGGCGAAGGCGGGCGTTCCGGCGATGGCGCCCAGGAGCGTGAGGGCGGCAGCGCCTTGCAGGGTACGGCGGGTGAACTTCATGGTGATGTCTCCAGGGTTGGGTGAGCGGCGAGATGACACCGGTCTTGGCCGGGGCCGCGATCTTAGTCGACGAAAACGTTTGCGCAAACGTTTGCTAATCGGGTCAAACCCCTACGCGACAGGCGTTCCGCAGGGGCATGCGGGGTGCGCCGAAGGGCGTGCCACCCGGGGGACACGCGGGACCGCCTAAAATCGTGGGTTACCCAAGAGGACCTCCCATGAGTTTGCAATGCGGCATCGTCGGCCTGCCCAACGTCGGTAAATCCACCCTTTTCAATGCGTTGACCAAGGCCGGTATCGCTGCGGAGAACTACCCCTTCTGCACGATCGAGCCCAACACCGGCGTGGTCGAGGTGCCCGATCCGCGGCTGGCCCAGCTCAGCCAGATCGTGAGCCCCGAGCGCGTCGTCCCGGCGATCGTCGAGTTCGTCGACATCGCGGGCCTGGTGGCCGGCGCCAGCACGGGCGAAGGCCTGGGCAACAAGTTCCTCGCGCACATCCGCGAGACCGACGCCACGGTGAACGTGGTGCGCTGCTTCGACGACGACAACGTGATCCACGTGGCCGGCCGCGTCGACCCGATCTCCGACATCGAGGTGATCCAGACCGAACTCTGCCTGGCCGACCTGGCCACGGTCGAGAAGGCGCTGCACCGCCACACCAAGGTCGCGCGCTCGGGCGACAAGGACGCGCAGAAGCTGGTCGGCCTGCTCGAGCGCTGCCAGAAGGCGCTCAACGAGAACATCCCGGTGCGCGCGCTGGAGTTCAGCAAGGAAGAGCAGCCGCTGGTCAAGAGCTTCACGCTGATCACCGCCAAGCCCGCGATGTTCGTGGGCAACGTGTCGGAGACCGGCTTCGAGAACAACCCCTACCTCGACCGCCTGCGCGAGTACGCCGCCAAGCAGAACGCGCCCGTGGTGGCGATCTGCGCCAAGATCGAAGCCGAGCTGTCCGAGATGGACGACGAGGACAAGACCATGTTCCTGGCCGAGATCGGCCAGGACGAGCCGGGCCTGAACCGCCTGATCCGCGCGGCCTACAAGCTGCTGGGCCTGCAGACCTACTTCACCGCCGGCGTGAAGGAAGTGCGCGCCTGGACCATCCACATCGGCGACACCGGCCCGCAGGCCGCCGGCGTGATCCACGGCGACTTCGAGAAGGGCTACATCCGCGCCCAGACCATCGCCTTCGACGACTACATCGCCTTCAAGGGCGAGCAGGGCGCCAAGGACGCGGGCAAGATGCGCGCCGAAGGCAAGGACTACGTCGTCAAGGATGGCGACGTGATGAACTTCCTGTTCAGCTCCTGAGCGGCCGCGTGCGGGCCGGAGCCCGCGCGCAGGCCTAGACGTGCCGCGAGCCGCCGTCCACCGTCAGGATGTGGCCGGTCACGTAGCGCGCGCTGTCCGAGAGCAGGAAGAGCAGCGGGCCGACGACTTCCTCGGGCGAGCCCATGCGGTGCAGCGGGATGTTGTCCAGCGTCCTGCCCAGCGTCTCGGCATCGTTCTGGAGCCAATGCGTCATCTCGGTGTCGATGAGGCCCGGGGCGATCGCGTTGACGCGCAGCCCCAGGTCGCCGAACTCCACCGCGAGCGATTCGGTCAGGTGCGCCACCGCGGCCTTCGAGGCGCAGTACGCGGCCCGCAGCCGCCGCACCCGGAAGGCGGCCACGCTGGCCATGTTGAGGATCGCGCCGCCCGGCTTCATGACCGACGCCGCGGCCTGCGCGCCGTAGAGCACGCCCTCGACGTTGATCGCCAGGGTGGCCTGGATCTGCGAGACGGGAATCTCGGCGGCCGGCGCGGCGGGGAAGATGCCCGCGTTGTTGATCCACAGGTCGAGCCGGCCGAAGCGCTCGACGGCGAAGTCGGCCAGCGCCTGCTGGGCCGCGCGGCTGCGCACGTCGACCGTGGTGGCCACGACCTCGCCGGCGCCGGCGACCTCGCGGTGCTCCAGGGCGATGGCCTTCGCCGCCTCTTCCATGGCGCCGACGTCGATGTCGGCGCCCACCACCTGCACGCCGCGGCGCGCCAGGGCGGCGGCGAAGCGCGCGCCCATGCCGCGGCCGGCACCGGTCACCACGGCCACCTTGCCGCGCAGGTCCGGGTGCTCCGCCGCCATCAGTCGGCCCTCGACGCGGCCGGGGTGCTTCGGGGTTGTTTCCACGGCGCTCATGCCTTGCTTTCGATGGGTGCGCGGGTCGGTTCGGCATCGTCGCGAACCACCTGGCGGTGGGCGACGCGCCAGGCGCCGTCGCGGCGCAGCAGCTGGTCGGTGATGGTGGTCAGGCGCACGAGGCGGCTGAACTCGCCGCGCGGTGTGGCCACGATCTGCAGGTAGGCGTGGACCACGAGCCGGTCCTCGTCCGCGCCGGGCAGCACGTCCACGTTGGTGATCACATGCCGGCTCACGGTGCCCGAGGCATTGCCCGCGGCAAAGCGCTCGGCGAAGGCGCGCAGTTGGTGCGTGCCCGTCGCAGGCTCGGGGTAGGACGGCGAGGCGAACACGCCGTCGGCGGTGAAGGTCGCAGCCCACGCCGCGGCATCGCCGCTGTCGATCAGGCGCGATTGGCGCGCATAGAGCCGCATCACCTGGACGGCCACCAGGTCCGGGACTTCGTTCACTCCGACGGCGCTCACGTCGCGCCCACTGCAGGATTTTTCATGGCCGAAACTTTAGCGGCCGAGGGCCTCCGCAAGGCGCTTCCAGAGGCTGCGGATCCGTCACATCCGCATGGGGCAGACGCGCGCGGACGCGCGGTCTAGACTTTCGGGCCCCATCGAACGGCCTGCCATGTCCTCTGCTCCATCCTCCAACGCTTCTCCTGTCGCCGCGCACCGCGTGGCGTTGATCACCGGCGGTGCCGGCGCGCTCGGCCATGCGGTGGCGCAGCGCTTCGCGGAGGATGGCCTGCGCGTGGTGGTGGCCGACATGGAGGCGGCGCAGGCCGAACGCATCGCCGCGGCCCTGCCGGGCACCGGCCACCGCGGCATCGCGCTGGACGTGACGAGCGAGGCCTCGGTGGCGCAGGCCTTCGAGACGATCGAGACCGGGCTCGGTCCGATCGCGGTGCTCGCCACCTTCGCCGGCGTGGTCGGCAACGGGCCCGACGGCCGGCAGCCGGCATTGGTCGACACCACGCTCGACACGTGGAACCTCACGCTCGCCGTCAATGTCACGGGCTGCTTCCTGTGCGTGCGCGAGTTCGCGCGCTGGCGTGCGCGGCAGGCGGTGCCGCACGGCCGGGTGATCACCGTCTCGTCCTCGGCGGGGCAGCTGGGTGGCTACCAGAGCCGCTCGCCCTACGTGAGCTCCAAGGCCGCGGTGCTGGGCCTGACCCGTGTCGTCGCGCGCGAGCTCGCGGCGCAGGGCATCACGGTGAACGCGATCGCGCCCGGGCCGGTCGAGACGCCCATGATGCGGTCCTCCCGCAAGGCGGCCGACGCCCGGACCGCCGACACCGCCTACGACGCGATGGCGATGCTGCCCCTGGGCCGCGTCGGCCTGCCGCACGAGATCGCGGCGGCCGCGTCCTATCTCGCCTCCGTCGACGCGGCCTTCGTCACCGGCGCCACGCTGGACGTCAACGGCGGCGTCCGCATGCAGTAAGGCGGGCGGCGGGACGGCTGTCACATCGCGATGTGGCAGCGCTGGCGCCGCTTCGTTCCTACAGTCGCGGTAGCGGGATGCGGCGCGCGTCCCGTTCGTTCACCAGAGAAGAAACATATGACAAAGACCCTCCACCGCCGCGCCCTGTGCGCCGCCCTGCTGGCCTCCGCCATCGCCGTCCCGGCGTTCGCGGCCGAGCCCAACGACTGGCCGAACCGGCCCCTGCGCGTGATCATTCCCTTCGCGCCCGGCGGCGCCACCGACGTGGCGGCCCGCATCGTGGGCCAGGAGCTGGCCAAGGAGCTGGGTCAACCGGTGGTGATCGAGAACCGTCCGGGCGGCAACAACCTGATCGCGGCGCGCGCGCTGCTGAGTTCCAAGCCGGACGGCTACACCATCATGGCGGCCGGCGCCGACGCCCTGTCGATCGTGCCCCTGCTGTACGACGCCCCGTACAAGGTGGAGCAGGACTTCACCTTCATCGCGTCGATGATGACCGCGCCCTACGTGCTGGTGGCACGCGGCGACTTCCCGGCCAACAACCTCAAGGAGTTCACCGAGCGGCTGCGTGCGGACGGTACCAAGCTCAACTACGGCTCCTTCGGCGTGGGCTCGGTGACCCACCTCGGCACCCAGATGATGCTGAACCAGATGGGCGTGAGCGCCACCATGATTCCCTACCCGGGCGGCACGGCGCCCGCGGTGCAGGCCCTGGTGGCCAAGCAGATCGACTTCATCCTGACCGACGTGCCGGGCTCGCTGCAGTTCGTGAAGTCCGGCCAGCTGCGGGCCTACGCCTGGACCGGCCACGGCCTGAAGGGCGTGCTGCCGGAACTGCCGACCATGGCCAAGGCCGGCCTGCCGAACTACTTCTTCGATCCCTACGTGGGCATCATCGCGCCCGCCGGCGTGCCGGCGCCGATCGCCGAGAAGCTCAGCGCGGCGTTCAAGAAGGTGCTGACGCTGGAGTCGGTGCGCAAGGACTTCGAATCGCGCGGCGTGGTGGCCACCTACCTGCCCGGCAGCGGCCTGCGCGAGCAGGCGCTGACCATGGCGCAGCAGATGCAGAAGGTGATCAACGAGAACAAGATCTCGGTGAAGTGAAGAAGGCGCCCGTCCAGGGCGCTTTTTTTTGGGGGGTGTGGGGCTCAGGCGGCCTGCGGCCGGGGCACCTGCCCGATCAGTGCATGCGACAGGCCGCCGTCGATCACGAGGTTGTGGCCGCTGATGTATGCGGCCGCATCGCTCGCCAGGAAGAGGGCGGCGTCGGCCACGTGGCGGGGCGTGCCGATCGCGCGCAGCGGCACCAGCTGCTCGCGTTGCGCGCGCACGCCGGGCACCGCATAGAAGGGCGCGCTCAATGCGGTCTCGATCAAGCCGGGGCTGATGCAGTTGGAGCGCACGCCGTGCGGGCCCCACTCCACGGCCATCTGCGCGGACAGCGCCACCGTCGCCGCCTTCGACGCCGAATAGGCGCCGCAGCCGCCATGCGCCTGTGTGGCCGCGATGGAGGCGATGTGGACGATGGCGCCGCGGCGCTCCGCGATCATGTGGCGCCCGAGTTGCCGCGCGAAGCGGAAGCCGCCGCCGAGGTTGATGTCCAGCACCTGGTCCCACTGTGCATCGTCGAGATCCTCCAGCGCGCCGCGCCGCAGGATGCCCGCGTTGTTGACCAGCACGTCGCAGCGGCCGGCGCGCGCGATGAGCTCGTCGCAGGTGCGCGCGATCTGCGCCGCATCGGCCACGTCGCACACCGCGCCGCGGATGCGCAGCGCGGCGCCTGCCGCCTCGTCCGCCAGCTGCTCGAGCAGGACCGGGTCGCGGTCGACCGCGAGCACGTCGCCGCCGGCGGCCGCGAAGGCCCAGGCGATCTCGCGGCCGATGCCGCTGGCCGCGCCGGTGACGACGCAGACCTTGTGGGTGAATGGCATGGGTTCTTCCATCGGTGCATGCGCTGCACGCGTGAGTCGGACGGTGGGGCGTCACATCGCCATGTGATGGCGGGACGCTGCCTGGCTGCCTAGAGTCGAAGGCTTACATGAGCAACCGGAACAACTGGTTCTGGGACGAGATGTTGAGCCTCGCGTAGGCCCGTTTTCTATAGGTAAGAACTGTGTTTCGGCTAATTCCCAGATCGATCCCGATGCCCTCGGACGTGACACCCAGCATGATCCGGATGCACACCTCCACCTCTCTCGGCGAGAGCAGGGGTGCGACGGTCTTCAGTCGCTCCCGCGAGCTGTCGATGAATCCGCTGTGCGCGCCCGCAGGGGGCGCCGCTGTGTGGTCGCTGACTTCCATCATGCTTGTCTTCCTTGTAGGTGCGCGAATTTACGAACAGTTCGCCCCGTCGACCACCGCAATGTCCGTTGAATGGACAGCGGCGGGAGGCGCCCGATGAGCCAGGACGCGCCCGTGCAGGTCGATCTGCTGGTGTTCGGTTCCGGCGCGGGGGGGCTGGCCACGGCCGTCTTCGCGGCGCAGCGCGGCCTGCGCGTGCTGCTGTGCGAGAAGAGCGCGCAACTGGGCGGCACCACGGCCACCTCGGGTGGCGTGGTCTGGATCCCCTGCAGCCCGCAGGCGCGCCAGGCCGGCGTCGCGGACTCGGCCGATGCGGTCCGCACCTACCTCCGGGGCGAGGCCGGTGCGCTCTACCGCGACGACCTGGTCTCGGCCTACCTGGCGCACGGCGTGCCGGCGCTGCAGGCGCTGGAACAGGCCGGCGTGCCCTTCGACCTGATCGACATGCCCGACTACCACAGCGCGGCGCCCGGTGCCGTGGCGCGCGGCCGCTCGCTGCAGGCGCGCGCCTACGACGGGCGCGAACTCGGTGCGGATTTCGCGAAGGTGCGGGCGCCGATCAGCAACCTGCTGGTGCTCGGCGGCATGATGCTCGGCCCCGACGACGTGGCCAAGTTCGTGCGGCCCCTGGCCTCGTTCGCCGCGTTCTCGCGCGTGGTCAGCCGTGTGCTGCGGCATGCGGGCGACCGCCTGCGCGGCTACCCGCGCGGCACCGCCGTTTCGAACGGCAATGCGCTGGTCGCGCGCATGTTCGCCTACCTGCGCACCACCCCGGCGCAGATCTGGCTGTCGTCGCCGCTGGTGTCGCTGGTGGAAGAGGGCGGACGCGTGGCCGGGGCCGAGGTCGACACGCCCGACGGCCCGCGCCGCGTGAATGCGCGCCTGGGCGTGGTGCTGGCCACCGGCGGCTTCCCGCACAGCCAGCCGCTGCGCGCCGAACTGGCGCCGCGCTTCCCGCATGTGCATTCGATGGCCTTCGGCGCGAACACGGGCGACGGCATCGGCGCCGCGCGCGCGGTCGGCGCTCAGGTCGACACGGCGCTGCATTCGCCGGGCCTCTGGACCCCGGCCTCGGAACGGGTGAGCGGCCAGCGGCGCGAGACCTTCATCTACGGCTACCTCGACCGCGGCCGGCCCGGCGTGATCGCCGTCGACGGCACGGGGCGGCGCTTCGTCAACGAGTCGAACTCGTACCACGACATCGTGCTGGCGCTGTTCGAACGCCAGCGCGCGGGGCAGCAGCGCTTCTACTTCGTCTGCGACGCCGACTTCATGCACCGGCGCGGCCTCGGGGCCGTGCGGCCCTGGCCCTGGAACCTGGTGCAGATGCCGCGCATGCTGCGCGACGGCTACCTGCTGCGCGCCGACACGCTGGCCGAACTGGCGGCGCGCGCGGGCCTCGACCCCGCGGGGCTGGCGGACGAGGTGCGGCGCCACAATGCCTTCTGCGCGACCGGCGTCGACACCGACTTCGGCAAGGGCGACACCGCCTACAACCATTCCTGGGGCGACCCGGCGGTGCAGCCCAACCCCAACCTGGCGCCGATCGCGCGCGGCCCCTTCTACGCGCTGCCCATCGTGCCGGCCACGCTGGGGACCGCGATCGGGCTGCAGACCGACGCGCATGCGCGGGTCGTCGACGCGGCCGGCGCGCCCATTCCCGGCCTCTACGCCTGCGGCAACGAGCTGGCCTCGATGATGCGCGGCGCCTATCCGGGCGGCGGCATCACGCTGGGCCCCGCCATCGCTTTCGCCCACGTCGCGGTGAGCCACGCCGAGGCGCAACAGGCCTGAGCGGGGCGCGGCGCATGGCATCGCGCACGGAAGACGCAGCGGCTGCGATCCCGCCGCTCACGCCGGTGGAGCGGGCTAGACTCGCCGCCATGGAAGCGCCCAGTCCAGGGACCCTCAAGCCGCGCGCCGGGTCCAGCAACGACAGCACGATCGGTCGCGCCGCGCACCTGCTGCGCATGCTGGCCGTCGCGGGAGGCCATGGGCTGGGCCTGTCGGAGCTGTCGACCTACGTGGGCCTGCCGCATCCCACGGTGCACCGGCTGCTGGGCCAGCTGATCGACGAAGGGCTGGCCCGCAAGGTCGAGACCTCGCGCCGCTACATCCTCGGGCCCATGCTGTTCGAGCTGGGGCTGGCGGCGGCACCGCATTTCGAGATCCGCCCCCACTGCCGGCCCTACCTGCTGCAGCTGGCCGAGAGCACGGGCGAAACGGTCTACCTGACCATCCGCAGCGGCGACGAGGCGGTCTGCATCGACTGCTGCAACAGCCCCACGGCCGGCGCGCGCGTGCTGCTGGTGATGGGCACGCGCTGGCCGCTGGGGGCCGGCTCCGGCAGCGTGGCCATGCTGGCGCGACTGCCGCGCGAGGAGCGCGACCACATCGTCTCGCTGTCCCTGCCGCGGCTGCGCGGCCCCTACAAGGTGGGCCAGGAGGATTTCGTCACCGCCATCGAGGAAGCGGCGCGCTGCGGCTACGCCTTCCTGCGCAACCGCGTCGCGCTGGGCGATTCGGCGATCGCGGTGGCGCTGACCGCGGCGGGGCGCCCCTTCGGCTCGATCACCGTGGTGGGGCCGAACCACCGCATCCCGCATGCACGCGCGCCCGAGATCGCGCGCCAACTGCAGGAGGTGGTGGCGCAGATGGAACGGCGGCTCGCACCCTATTTCGCCAGCCTCGCCTCCGAGCGCGATGCCTTCGGTGGCGCGCGCTTCGGCAAGGGCCGCTGATCGCATGGCGCGGGCGCGAGGCGGCCGGATCGGTTAGAAACCGGAACCGCTGCAGGCCTCTTCCGGCGCCTGGCGTGCAAGCTGCGCCCATGATCACCGTCCACCACCTCAACAATTCGCGCTCGCAGCGCGTGCTCTGGCTGCTCGAAGAACTCGAACTGCCCTACGACATCGTGCGCTACGAGCGCGATGCCAAGACGATGCTGGCGCCACCGGAACTGCGCAAGGTCCATCCCCTGGGCAAGTCGCCGGTGGTGACGACCGACGAAGGGCTGGTGCTGGCCGAGTCGGGCGCGATCATCGAGACGCTGATCGAGCGCCACGGCCAGGGCCGGCTCGCGCCCGCGGCGGGCAGCGCGGAGGCGCTGCGCTACCGCTACTGGCTGCACTATGCCGAGGGCTCGGCTATGCCGCCGCTGCTGCTCAAGCTGATCTTCGACCGCATCGAGAGCAGCAAGATGCCCTTCTTCGTGAAGCCGGTGGCGCGGATGATCGCGGGCAAGGCCAAGGCCGGCTTCGTGACGCCCAACCTCCGGACGCACCTGGACTTCATGGAGGGCGAGCTCGGCAAGGGCGAATGGTTCGCCGGGCCTGACTTCACGGGCGCCGACATCCAGATGAGTTTTCCGGTCGAGGCCGCAAAGGCCCGCGGCGGGCTCGACGCCAGCCGGCCGCGGCTGATGGCCTGGCTCGAACGCATCCACGCGCGGCCGGCCTACCGGCGCGCGCTGGAACGCGGCGGCCCCTACGGCCTGTTGTCCTGAAGGAGGACGGCGCCGCGCTTCAGTGCGTGGGCCAGATGTAGAGCAGCGCCACGGTCATCGTCACGTAGCGCGCGAACTTGCCGATGGCCATGTAGAACACGCAGGGCCAGAAGGGCAGCTTGAGCCAGCCGGCCACCGCGCACAGCGGGTCGCCCACCAGCGGCAGCCAGCTGAGCAGGCAGGCCTTGGGCCCCAAGCGCTCGAGCCAGCCCAGCACCCGCACGTGGTGCTTGGAGTTGGAATACTTGTCGGCCACCTGGTGGGCGCCGTAGCCCATCCACCAGTCGACCGCGCCGCCCAGCGTGTTGCCCACCGTCGCCACCGCGATGGCCGACCAGAACATGTCGGGGTTGAGGCGCAGCAGGCCGAACAGGATGGGCTCGGAGCCCACGGGGATCAGCGTGGCGGAGACGAAGGCCGCGAAGAACAGCGTCGACAGCCCGTACTGCGGCAGCGCCAGAAGGGTCAGGAGAGAGTCGAGCCAGGCTTCCATTGCCACGCAGTATAGGAAGGCGGCCGGCGGCGGCGCGTGGGAGAGGGCGCCGCGCGGCCCGCGCAAGAGGGGAAGCCTTAGTTCAAACGTTTCAGCCCCTGAAATGGCGCTTGGCTACAATCGTGCCTCATTTTTCAGCAGCCCCGCGCTCGCTCCCCCTCTTCCAATCACCATGCAGATCGGCCCTATCGCGCTGGAAAACCGGCTGTTCGTCGCGCCCATGGCCGGCGTGACCGACCGGCCGTTCCGCATGCTCTGCCGTTCGCTGGGCGCGGGCTATGCGGTGAGCGAGATGGTGACCTCGCGCAAGGAGCTGTGGAACACGCTCAAGACCTCGCGCCGCGCCGACCATGCGGGCGAGCCGGGCCCCATCGCGGTGCAGATCGCGGGCACCGATGCGGCCATGATGGCCGAGGCGGCGCAGTACAACATCGACCGCGGCGCGCAGATCATCGACATCAACATGGGTTGCCCGGCCAAGAAGGTCTGCAACAAGTGGGCCGGTTCGGCGCTGATGCGCGACGAGCCGCTGGCGCTGGAGATCGCGCGCGCGGTGGTCGACGCGGCCGCGCCGCACGGCGTGCCGGTGACGCTCAAGATGCGCACCGGCTGGAGCGCCGACCACCGCAACGCCGTCAAGCTGGCGCGCGATTTCGAATCCGCCGGCGTGCAGATGCTCACCGTGCACGGTCGCACGCGCGAGCAGGGCTACAAGGGGTCGGCCGAATACGACACCATCGCCGCCGTCAAGGCCGCGGTGCGGGTGCCGGTGGTGGCCAACGGCGACGTCACCAGCCCCGAGAAGGCGCGCGAGGTGCTGGCCGCGACCGGCGCCGACGCGGTGATGATCGGCCGCGCGGCACAGGGCCGGCCCTGGATCTTCCGCGAGATCGCGCATTTCCTCGCGACGGGCACGCACCTTGCACCGCCCCTGGTCGCCGAGGTGCGCCGGCTGCTGCTCGATCACCTGCAGGAGCACTACGGCCTCTACGGCGAGTACAGCGGCGTGCGCACGGCGCGCAAGCACATCGGCTGGTACGTGCGCGCGCTGCCCGGCGGCGAGGCATTCCGCGGCCGCATGAACGGCATCGAGGACTGCGCGCAGCAGCTGCGCGCGGTGTCCGACTATTTCGAGCAGCTGGCCGCGGGGATGGAACGGATTCCCGTGCACCGGGATGCGGCCGAGGCGGTCGACGACGAAGAAGGTGCCGAGGACGAGGGCGCGGCTGCGGCCGCGCATTGAGAACACAAGAGAAGACCATGAGCAAGAAGAACATCGACGAATGCGTGAGGAACAGCCTCGACAGCTATTTCCGCGACCTGCGGGGCATCGAGCCCGACGGCATGTACGACATGCTGGTGCGGGTGGTGGAGAAACCGCTGCTCGACGTGGTGATGACCCGCGCGGAGGGCAACCAGTCCAAGGCGGCCCAGTGGCTGGGGCTCAACCGCAACACGCTGCGCAAGAAGCTGGTCGAGCACAAACTGATCAAGTAGGCCCACCCCCGAAGTCGCCGCGCACTGCGTGTCGCGGCGACCTCCCCCTCGAGGGGGCACCACCGGCGGCCCGGCAAAGCCGGTTCCGCGGTGGTCCCCGAAAAAGAACACCGCCCTTTTTGCTTTTGCTGAGAACCTTATGGCACTGACCGCACTGATTTCCGTCTCCGACAAGACCGGCATCCTCGAATTCGCCCAGGCGCTGCATGCGCTGGGCACGAAGCTGCTGTCCACCGGCGGCACCGCCAAGCTGCTGGCCGACGCCGGCCTCCCGGTGACCGAAGTCGCCGAGCACACCGGCTTTCCCGAGATGCTCGACGGCCGCGTGAAGACGCTGCATCCGAAGATCCACGGCGGCCTGCTGGCGCGGCGCGACCTGCCCGAACACGTGGCGGCGATCCAGGCCCACGGCATCGACACCATCGACCTGCTGATCGTCAACCTCTACCCCTTCGAAGCCACCGTGGCCAAGGCCGGCTGCACGCTGGAAGACGCGATCGAGAACATCGACATCGGCGGCCCGGCCATGGTGCGCAGCGCGGCCAAGAACTGGAAGGACGTGGGCGTGCTCACCGACGCCTCGCAGTACGCGGTGGCGCTGGCCGAACTGAAGGCCGACGGCAAGCTCAGCGACAAGACCAAGTTCGCCTTCTCGGTGGCCGCGTTCAACCGCATCGCCGACTACGACGGCGCGATCAGCGACTACCTCTCGGCCATCGACTTCGACGCCAGCATCGGCCAGCCCGCACCCAAGCGCTCGCTGTTCCCGGCGCAGAGCAACGGCCGCTTCGTCAAGGTGCAGGACCTGCGCTACGGCGAGAACCCGCACCAGCAGGCCGCCTTCTACCGCGACCTGCATCCGGCGCCCGGTTCGCTGGTGTCTGCAAAGCAGCTGCAGGGCAAGGAACTGAGCTACAACAACATCGCCGACGCCGATGCGGCCTGGGAATGCGTCAAGAGCTTCGACGTGCCGGCCTGCGTGATCGTCAAGCACGCCAACCCCTGCGGCGTGGCCATCGGCAAGGACGCGGCGGAGGCCTATTCGAAGGCCTTCAAGACCGACCCGACCTCGGCCTTCGGCGGCATCATCGCCTTCAACCGCCCGGTCGATGCAGAGACCGCCCAGGCCATCGCCAAGCAGTTCGTCGAAGTGCTGATGGCGCCGGGCTACACGCCCGAGGCGCTGGAAGTGTTCCAGGCCACCAAGGCCAAGCTCAACGTGCGCGTGCTGGAAATCGCGCTGCCCCAGGGCGGCACCAGCGACTGGGACAATGGCCGCAACGCGATGGACGTCAAGCGCGTCGGCTCGGGCCTGTTGATCCAGACCGCCGACAACCATGAGCTCGCGGCCAGCGAGCTCAAGGTGGTCAGCAAGAAGCAGCCCACGCCGCAGCAACTCGAAGACCTGCTGTTCGCCTGGAAGGTCGCGAAGTACGTGAAGAGCAACGCCATCGTGTTCTGTGCCGACGGCATGACCATGGGCGTGGGCGCGGGCCAGATGAGCCGCCTCGACTCGGCGCGCATCGCGAGCATCAAGGCCGAGCACGCGGGCCTGTCGCTGAAGAACACGGCCGTGGCCAGCGACGCCTTCTTCCCCTTCCGCGACGGCCTCGACGTGGTGGTGGATGCGGGCGCGAGCTGCGTGATCCAGCCGGGCGGCTCGATGCGCGACCAGGAAGTCATCGATGCCGCGGACGAGCGCGGCGTGGTGATGGTGCTCTCGGGCGTGCGCCACTTCCGGCACTGAACGCTTGCGCGCCTCGGCGCGCAAGCGGCCGGTGCAGGCTCAGTCCTTGAAGCGGTACTTGAGCTGGAAGGTCAGCGCGCCGTACAGCCGGTTCTTGATCGTCGGCACGTAGGCGATGTTGAGCCCCCAGTTCTTGCCCTCGATCGCCGCGGTGGGGATCAGGGCCGGGAACCAGTTGCCGTTGCGGTAGTTGGGGTAGCCGTCGAAGCCGCCGACCACGGCACCCAGCCGCACGCCATAGACCTCGAAGGGCAGCACGTACAGGCCCAGGTAGTTCGACTGCCGGCGGTCGCTGTTGTGGAAGGTGCCGGCCGTGAGCCGGTAGACGTCGCTCAGCGGGTACTCGAAGCCCAGCCCGTAGTTGGAGTTCTCGAGGCCCTTGTTGCTGTCGAAGTGCGCCGAGTAGAAGCCCGGGTTGATCCAGATCTCCTTCGGGTCGAAGGACTGCGCACATGCCAGGCCGGGCAGGAGCAAGGCTCCCAGAAGAGCACTCGACACCGGGAACATGCGCAGGGGATTCATGGTCAGGAAAGTTGGCTGAAGATCTGGCGTGCAGCTTCGATAGTGGCAGCGATGTCCTCGTCGCTGTGGGCAGCGCTCACGAAGCCGGCCTCGTAGAGCGCGGGTGCAATGTACACGCCGCGATCGAGCAATCCGTGAAACAGCGCGTTGAATTTCGCGTTGTCGGTGGTCATCACGGTGCCATAGTTTTGTGGCTTGTCCTTCATCAGGTAGAAGCCGAACATGCCGCCTTCGCTGTCGACGTTGAAGGCCACGCCTTCGGCATCCGCCGCGGCTTTCAGGCCCGCGACCAGCGTGCGCGTCTTGGCCGACAGCGCCTCGTAGAAGCCGGGCTTGGCGATCTCCCTGAGCGTCGCCAGGCCGCAGGCCGTGGCCACCGGGTTGCCCGACAGTGTGCCGGCCTGGTAGACCGGGCCCAGCGGCGCCAGCTGTTCCATGATGGCGCGCGGTCCGCCGAAGGCCGCCAGCGGCATGCCGCCGCCGATCACCTTGCCCAGCACCGTGAGGTCGGGCGTGATGCCCAGCACGCCCTGCGCGCCATGCAGGCCGACGCGGAAGCCGGTCATCACTTCGTCGAACACCAGCAGCGCGCCGTGCTGCGTGCAGAGCTCGCGGCAGCGCCGGGCGAACTCGGGCGTGGCGCGCACGAAGTTCATGTTGCCCGCGATGGCCTCGATCATCAGGCAGGCCATGTCGTTGCCGTGCAGCGCGAAGGCTTCCTCGAGCTGGGCGATGTTGTTGTACTCGAGCACGATCGTGTGCTGCACCGCTTCGGGCGGGACGCCGCCCGAGGTCGGATGGCCGAAGGTGGCCAGGCCCGAGCCGGCCTTGACCAGCAGCGCGTCGGCATGGCCGTGGTAGCAGCCCTCGAACTTGATGATGTGCTTGCGGCCGGTGGCGCCGCGCGCCAGGCGCAGTGCGCTCATCGCGGCCTCGGTGCCCGAGCTCACGAGCCGCACCATCTCCATCGACGGCACCAGCGCCAGGATGGCCTCGGCCAGTTCGATCTCGCGTTCGGTCGGCGCGCCGTAGGAGAAGCCTTCGAGCACGGCCTTCTGCACCGCCTCGACCACCGCCGGGTGGCCATGGCCCAGGATCATCGGGCCCCAGGAGCCGATGTAGTCGATGTAGCGCTTCCCGTTGGCGTCCCAGAAGTAGGCGCCCTGCGCGCGCTGGATGAAGCGCGGCGTGCCGCCCACGGCCTTGAAGGCGCGCACCGGCGAGTTCACGCCGCCGGGGATCACCGCGCTGGCGCGTTCGAAGAGGGTCTGGTTGTTGTCGGTGGTCATGTCTTGCCTAACGTTCGATGGGGGCCCGTGGCCGGGGACACGGTGGAACCGGCTGTGCCGGGCCGCTGGTATCGCCCCCTGGAGGGGAAGCGCCGCAGGCGCTTCGGGGGTGGGTGGGTCAGTGTCGGGTGTCGTGGGGGGGGAGTGCGAAATCCGCCGAGTCGGCCGGGCCGTCGTCGTCCTCGTCTTCGTCGTCCTCGGGCTGGGCCCAGAACAGCCGGTCGGGCAGCACGTGGCCCATGCCGGGGCGGAAGCCCGCGTCCAGGCAGCGGTCCATGTAGCTCAGCGCCTCGGAGGTGGCGGCCACCAGGTCGGTGCCGCTGGCCAGCAGCGCGGCCAGCGTGGCCGACAGCGTGTCGCCGGCGCCGGCGAACACGGCTTCGAGGCGCTCGTACTTCTCGCTGGCCAGCACCGCCTGCGGCGAGGCCAGCACGTTGTCGATGAACTGGTCGGGCAGCATGATGCCCGTGACCAGCGTGTAGGGCGTGCCCTGTTCGCCGGCGGCGCGGGCGATGTCGCGGGCCGTCGGCGGCTTCTCGCCGCTCCAGTCGGGCAGCAGCCAGCGCCACAGCGTGCTGTGGTTGCCGACCAGCACCGTGGTCTGCGGCAGCACCAGTTCGCGGAAGGCGTCGAGGTAGGCGTCGATCTGGTTCTCGTCCCACCACGAGAGGTTGGGCATGTAGGCCACCAGCGGCACGTCGGGGTAGTCGGTCGCGGTCTCGGCGATGGTGCTGAGGATCTCCGGCGAGCCCGCGAAGCCGACCTTGATCAGCTGCACTTCCACGTCCTCGAGGATCGCGCGCGTCTGCTCGGCCACCGCCTCTTCGTCGAAGGCGAAATGGTCGAAGATCTCGGCCGTGTCGCGCGCATAGGCGCCCGTGACCACCGGCAGCATGTGAGCGCCGACTGACGCCATGGCCAGCGCATCGCCGCCCAGGCCGCCGGCACCGCTGGGATCGCTGGCGTTGAAGACCAGCACGCAGGGGGGATTGAGATCGACGTCCAGTTCGGCCAGGTCGTCTGCGGAGGGGTCGTTAAGATCAGCCATGCCGCGACCGCTGCAAGGCGGTAGTAGGTAAGTTTTCATACGCCATCGGACGCCCACGCCATGGTGGCGTATGTGCGACGGTCGTCGGGTATTTTGATGATACGTCTAGATACAATCGTTGCATTCTATGTACAGGGACTTTAAGCTGCGATGAACACGAAAACCTGGATGTGCCTGATTTGCGGGTGGATCTACGACGAAGCGGCGGGTGTGCCGGAAGACGGTATTGCCGCCAACACGGCCTGGGCCGATGTCCCGATGAACTGGACATGCCCCGAGTGTGGCGCACGCAAGGAAGACTTCGAAATGGTTGAGATCTGAAGCATGGCATAGGGTGAGGTCCCTGGTGCGGCAGAGGCACGGTAGTCGAGGCAGTCTCATACGAGGAGCGTGTGCCAATGAGCACGAATGGGTCCGGTTACAAGGTGCTCGTCATCGACGACAGCAACACCATTCGGCGCAGTGCCGAGATCTTCCTCAAGCAGGGCGGCCATGAAGTCCTGCTGGCCGAGGACGGCTTCGATGCCTTGTCCAAGGTCAACGACCACAAGCCGCACCTGATCTTCTGCGACATCCTGATGCCGCGCCTCGACGGCTACCAGACCTGCGCCATCATCAAGCGCAATGCCGATTTCTCCAACGTGCCGGTCGTGATGCTGTCCTCCAAGGACGGCGTGTTCGACAAGGCGCGCGGCCGCATGGTCGGCTCCCAGGACTATCTCACCAAGCCTTTCACCAAGGACCAGCTGCTGCAGGCCGTGCAGCAGTTCGGCACCGCACAGAAGAAAGAGGCGCTCTGATGCCCATCCACAAAGTGCTCGTGGTCGACGACTCCAAGACCGAGCTGCTCTTCCTGAGCGACCTGCTGCAGAAGAACGGCTTCTCGGTCAAGACCGCGGAGAACGCCGACGACGCGATGCGCCGCATCGAGGAAGAGCGGCCCGACCTGATCCTGATGGACGTGGTCATGCCCGGCCAGAACGGCTTTCAGCTGACCCGCGCGATCGCGCGCAACCCGCAGTACGCCAACGTGCCCATCATCCTGTGCACGAGCAAGAACCAGGAAACCGATCGCGTCTGGGGCATGCGCCAGGGCGCGCGCGACTACATCGTGAAGCCGGTCAACGCCACCGAGCTGATGGCGAAGATCAGCGCGCTGGCCTGAGGCCCCCGATCCCGCCATGGCCAATCGCGACGCCCTGCGTGCCTTTCAGTCCCGGCTGGCGGCGCGCCTTCAGGCCGCGCGCACCTCGGACGTGTCGGCCTCGTGGCTGGCGGTCGAGGCCGGCGAGGCGCGCTACCTGTTCCCGCTCGGCCACGCCGGCGAGATCTTTCCCTGGACCCCGCCGCAGGCGGTGCCCTACACCGCGCCCTGGTTCCTGGGCGTGGCGAACCTGCGCGGCGGCCTCTACGGCGTGGTGCAGCTGTCGAGCTTCCTGACCGGCCAGCCGCCCGATGCGCCGGTGCCCGCCGGCGAAGGCGCGCGGGCGCAGTCGCGCCTGGTGGCGCTCAACGAGCTGCTGGAAGTCAATTGCGCGCTGCTGGTCGACCGGCTGGTGGGCCTGCGCGGCGTGGAGGCCTTCACCGATTCGCAGCCGCCGGCCGCCGACGCCCCCGCCTGGTTCGGCCACACCTACCAGGACGCCGACGGCGAATCCTGGCAGGAACTCAGCCTGCAGGCGTTGTCGCAGCAATCCCATTTCCTGAGCATCGGCGCCTGAATGGCTGGCCGGGCTTTGACATCCAAGTGAAGGACCGACCGTGAGCTCGATCGCCGACAAGCTGAAGAAGTACCTGCCCGACGCGGAGGAGAGCGCGAACGAGCGCATGCATGGCGCCGGCTCGACGCTGGCGCTGGACAACATCGAAACCCTGCAGCCGCTGGCGGACGAGCCGTCGTTGCCGCGCACCCCGGTGGCGTCACCGCCGCACGCGTCCTTCCCGGCGGCCGAGCCGGCCTTCGCGGCCGCGGCGAGCGCGCCGGCCGCGGCCGACAGCGGTGGCGGGGCGGCCCAGGCCGTGGCGGCGGCGCTGCGCGTGCATCCCGCGCGCCAGCTGCGCATCTTCGCGATCGCGCTGGCGGTGGTGATCCTGCTGCTGCTGCTGGTGGCCGGCTCCGCCATCCTGCGCGCCGACCGCCTGGCGCAGCAGGTGGCCTCGACCGGCCAGGCGCTGATGCAGTCGCAGCGGCTGGCCAAGTCGGTGTCGCAGGCGCTGGTGGGCAACGGCGCCGCCTTCACCGAAGTGCGCGAGAGCTCGGACGACCTGACGCGCCGCGTGCAGGGCCTGGCGAGCGGCGACGAGTCCCTCAAGCTGGAGCGCGTGGGCGGCCAGTACGACGCCGAACTCGCCAGGATCACGCCGCTGGTCGAGCGTGCCGACAAGAGCGCCAAGGCCGTGCTGGCCCAGCAGAAGATCCTGACGCAGGTGGGCGCGGCGCTGCGCGACATCAACCGGCAGTCCTCCGACCTGCTGGAAATGGCCGAGACGCTGACCGCGCTGAAGACGCAGCAGGGCGCCTCCATTCCCGAGATCTCGGCGTCCGGCCAGCTGGTGATGCTCACGCAGCGCATCGGCAAGTCGGCCAACGAATTCCTGACCGTCGAAGGCGTGAGCCCCGACGCCGTGTTCCTGCTGGGCAAGGACCTGAACACCTTCCAGGAACTCGCGCGCGGCCTGCTCGACGGCAACGCACAGCAGCGCCTGCCGGGCGCGCGCGATGCGCAGAGCCGTCAGCAGCTCGAACTGATCCTCAAGACCTACGAGCAGACCCGCACGCAGGCCGGCGCCATCCTGGGCAACCTGCAGGGCCTGGTGTCGGCGCGCGAAGGCCTGGCCACCATCCTGGCCGACAGCGAGCCGCTGCGCCTGGCCCTGGGCGACCTGCAGTCCAAGCTGTCCGACCGCACCGGCCTGGGCGCCGGCACGTTGGCCATGCTGGTCGTGCTCTCGCTGGCGGCGCTGGCGCTGGCCGGCGGCATGGGCTTCGTGCAGGTGCGCGAAGGCCGCGAGCGCGCGGTGGCGGCCGAGAAGGACCGGCTCGAGGCCGAGCGCCTGAGCGAAGAGGCCAGCCGCGTGAACAGCGCCAACCAGGCCGCGATCCTGCGGCTCATGAACGAACTGCAGACGGTGGCCGAAGGCGACCTGACGCAGGAAGCCACCGTGACCGAGGACATCACCGGCGCCATCGCCGACTCGGTGAACTACACGGTGGAGGAACTGCGGCTGCTGGTGGGCAACGTGCAGAACACGGCCTCGCGCGTGGCCCACACCACCTCGCTGGTGGAAAGCACCTCGACCGAGCTGCTGGCGGCCTCGACCGAACAGCTGCGCGAGATCCGCGAGACCGGCCAGTCGGTGCTGACCATGGCCGAGCGCATCAACGGCGTGTCGTCCCAGGCGCAGGAATCGGCCACGGTGGCGCGCCAGTCGCTCAAGGCGGCCTCCTCGGGCCTGCAGGCGGTGCAGAACGCGATCGGCGGCATGAACTCGATCCGCGACCAGATCCAGGAGACCTCCAAGCGCATCAAGCGGCTGGGCGAGTCCTCGCAGGAGATCGGCGAAATCACCGAACTGATCTCGGACATCACCGAACAGACCAACGTGCTGGCGCTCAACGCCGCCATCCAGGCCGCGTCCGCGGGCGAGGCCGGCCGCGGCTTCTCGGTGGTGGCGGAAGAAGTGCAGCGCCTGGCCGAACGCTCGGCCGACGCCACGCGCCAGATCGCGGCGCTGGTGAAGGCGATCCAGACCGACACCCAGGATGCGGTGGGCGCCATGGAGCGCTCCACGCAGGGCGTGGTCGAGGGCGCCAAGCTGTCCGACAACGCGGGCACCGCGCTGTCCGAGATCGACCGCGTGTCGCGCCGGCTGGCCGACCTGATCGAGCAGATCTCGCAGTCCGCCTCGCGTGAGGCCGATTCGGCCAACGTGGTGGCGGCCAACATCCAGCACATCTTCGCGGTGACCGAGCAGACCGGCGACGGCACGCGCACCACGGCCCAGCAGGTGCGCGACCTCTCGCAGATGGCCGAGGAGCTGCGCCAGTCGGTGGCTCGCTTCAAGATCGTCTGAACCGCGGGCGCCGAACGTGTCGACCCCTTCGTCCGCCATGGCCGAGTCCACCGCCTCCGCACCCGACAGCCATGACCTGGGGCCGCTGGCCTGGGTGATCGGCGAAGTCCAGAAGACCCTCGAGGGCACGGGCAAGTCCCTGCGCCGCTTCGCGCGCGACGTGGCGTCGACGTCCGACGCCGGGCCGCTGCGCCAGGCGCGCCAGCATCTGCACCAGGCCGTGGGGGCGCTCACCATGGTGGGCCACAAGACGCCGGCGCTGGTGGTGGGCGCGATGGAGTTCGCGGTGCAGCGCTTCGTCGACGAACCCGCGCGCTGCACCGAGGCCGAGGTGCACAAGATCGACCGCGCGAGCTTCGCGGTGATCGACTACCTGCAGGCCCTGCTGGGCGGCAAGGCCGTGTCCGCGGTCGGCCTGTTCCCGCAGTACCGCGACGTGCTGCAGATGGCCAGCAGCGACCGCGTGCACCCGGCCGACCTCTGGCCCCATCCCTGGCGCTGGGTCGAGATCCGCCCGTCGCCGACCCAGGTGGCGCTGGTCTACGACCCGGCAGTGCGTTCCAAGCTCGACCGCGAGGTGCTCAAGATCGTCCAGGACGGCGACGCGGAGGCGGCGCGCCGCCTGCACGCGCTGTGCCTCGGCCTGGCCCGCGGCGCCTCGGCGCCGCGCGTGGTCAGCTTCTGGATGCTGGCCGCCGGCTTCTTCGAGGCGCTGAGCCTGTCGCTGCTGCCGGTCGACCTCTACGTGAAGCGCGCCGCCTCGCGCGTGCTGCTGCAGTACGCCACGCTGGCCCGGGGCGGCGATGCCGCCACGTCGGAGCGGCTGGCGCAGGATCTTCTTTTCTTCTGCGCGCAGGCCGCGCCGGCCCGCGGCGCGGAGGTGCTCACGCTGCGCCGGGTGCGGCGCGCCTGGGGCGTCCAGGACGAGGCGCCGGTCGACTACGCGGTCGAGCAGTTCGGCCGCTTCGACCCGCAGGCGCTGGCCCAGGCCCGCAAGCGCATCGAGGCCGCCAAGGAGATGTGGTCGGCGCTGTCCGGCGGCGACCTGTCGCGCGTCCGCCAGGCGGTCGATGCGTTCACGCAGCTGGGCGAATCGCTGCAGAAGCTGCATCCGGCCAGCCTGCCGATGGCGCAGGCGCTCGACCAAGCGGTCGAGGCCACCTTGCGGTCGGGCGAGCCGCCCGGCACCGAGCTCGGCATGGAGGTCGCGACCTCGGTGCTGTACCTGGAAGCCGCCTTCGAGGACCTCGATCCGCAGGACCGCCAGCTCACGGCGCGCACCGTCCAGCTCGCCGGCCGCATCGACCGGGTGCGCGAAGGCGGCCGGGCCGAGCCGCTCGAGCCCTGGATGGAGGAGCTCTATCGCCGCGTGAGCGACCGCCAGTCGATGGGCACGGTGGTCGACGAGCTGCGCGCCAACCTCAGCGAGCTCGAGAAATCGCTCGACCAGTTCTTCCGCCGGCCGCAGGACCTGTCGCTGCTGCGCACCGTGCCCACCCAGCTGCTGCAGATGCGCGGCGTGTTCTCGGTGCTGGGGCTCGACCAGGCCGCGCAGACCGTGCAGCGCATGCGCGAGAACGTCGACCACCTGACGGCGGCCGCGTCGCCGGCCGACGAGACGAGCGATTTCGATTCGCTGGGCAACAACCTGGGCGCGCTGGGCTTCCTGATCGACATGCTGGCCTACCAGCCGGCGCTGGCCAAGCGCCTGTTCGTGTTCGACGCCGAGGCCGGCGAACTCAAGCCGCTGATGGGCCGCACCGCCGAGGCCGGCGCCGCGGCCGCGCCCTCCGAGGCCCTGGCCGCGGCGCCCGACGCCGAGCTCGCGCTCAGCGTGGAGGAGGTCGATGCCCAGATCGCCGCCAAGCTCGCCGCGCTGGCCACGCCGCACCGCAAGCCGGTCTCGCCGATCGAGGAATTCAGCCGCGCGGCCGACAGCTGGACCGCCAAGATCGTCGGCCCGATGTCCCTGCCCGACACCGAGGTGACGGAGCTCGAGGAAGACGACCTGCGCAACATCTTCCTGGACGAGGCGCGCGAGGTGCTGGTCAACGGCCAGGCGGCGCTCGAGACGCTCGGGCAGGATGCCACCGACATGGGCGCGCTCACGGTGCTGCGCCGCGCCTTCCACACGCTCAAGGGCAGCTCGCGCATGGTCGGCCTGACCGACTTCGGCGACGCCGCCTGGTCCTTCGAGCAGGTCGTCAACCTCTGGCTGGCCGACCAGCGTCCCGCCACGCCCGAACTGCGCGAGGCCACCGGTCGCGCGCTCAAGGATTTCGCCGCCTGGGTCGAGGCCATCGCGGCCGGCCGGCCGCACGACGCGCAGGACGACGACTTCGGCCGCCTGGCCGAGGCCCTGCGCAGCGGCGCACCGCTGCCGCCCACGCGCTTGAGCGATCCCGACCTGCTGGCGATCGCCGCGCGTCACATCGCGGCCGAGCCGCCGGCGCCGGCGCATGTCGAGCTGGAGCCCGCGGCGCCCGAACTCGACGGGCAGCACGCGCTGGAAACCTCCTCGCGCCTGGCCGAGACGGAGCGCGCAAGCACGCGCCGCGACAGCGAGATGGACGACGATTTCGCGTCCACCGACTTCCTGGACTTCGACCTGCGCACGCTGGACGCGTCGCCCGAACCGGCCGCCGCGGCCACGCCCGCGCCGCATCTGCCGCAGGGCGAGGACATCGATTTCTTCGAGACCGCCCATGCGTCGATCGAGGCCGGCTGGCTGCAGCCCGCGGCGCCGCCGGCGCAGGAAGCCGCCGCCCCGGCGCCGGCGCCCGCGCTCGTCGAGGCCCCCGAGACGCCCGCGCCCGATGCCCAGGAGGCGCAGGACGACCTCGCGGTGCTCGCGAGCCTGCTGTCGCGGCCCAGCGGGATGCCCTGGGACCCGGCGGTGCCGGCGGAGGCGCCGGCCGAGCCCGCACCCACGGAAGCGGTGCCGGAGCCGGTGTCGCCCGTGGTCACCGTCGAGCCGGAACCGGAACCGGAGCCGGCACCGCCCCCGCCGCCCGCGCCTCCGCGCCTGACCCTGGTCGGCACCGGCACCCCGCCGCCGAGCGCGGACGACCCGATCAAGGCGATCGGCCCGCTGCGCATCGGCATCGCGCTCTACAACGTCTACCTCAACGAAGCCGACGAGTGGTCGCGCCAGCTGGCCATCGACGTCGGCGAGTGGGCGCTCGAATCGCACCTGCGCATCGGCGATTCGACCATCGCGCTGGCGCATTCGCTGGCCGGCAGCTCGGCCACGGTCGGCTTCCAGGGCCTGTCGGGCATGGCGCGCCTGTTCGAGTCCGCGCTGCAGCATCTGCAGCGCCAGGGCCGGGGCACGCCCGAGCAGGGCCAGGTGCTGGTGGCGGCCGCCGAAGAGGTGCGGCGCCTGCTGCACCAGTTCGCCGCCGGCTTCCTGCGCGAACCGGTCGAGGCCACGCTGCAGGCCCTGCGCGAGGTCGCGGCCTCGCAGCTGCCCGTCGAGGCGCAGGACAGCGGCAACGCGCCGCTCGAACGGGCGCCGGTGCAGGTCGACGTGTCGCTCGACGATTCGGACGATGGCGTCGACCTGGCCGATGTCATCGACCGCGAGCTGTTCCCCATCTTCGAGGACGAGGCGGTCGACCTGCTGCCGACGCTGGGCGGCGCCCTGCGCGACTGGCTGCGCCAGCCCGACAGCGACGCGCCGCGCGCCGCCGTGCTGCGCGCGCTGCACACCCTCAAGGGCAGTGCCCGGCTGGCCGGTGCGATGCGCCTGGGCGAACGCGCCCACCGCATGGAGTCGGAGATCGAGTACCTGGGCGCGCAGGGCGCGGACCGGGCCTCGGTCGAGGCGCTGCTGGTGCGCTTCGATGCGCTGCAGTCCGCCTTCGACCAGCTGCGCAGCGGCCAGTCCGTGGAGCCGGCGCCGGAAGTGCCGGTGGCCGAGCCGGTCGCGGTACCGGCGGCGCCGATCGTGCCGGAGCGCCCGGCCGTGCCGGCCGGCCGCGTGGCCAAGCCGCTGCCGTCGCGGCTCACGCCCCTGCGCGGCAGCAGTTCGCAGCAGGCGGTGCGCATCCGCACCCAGCTGCTCGACCGGCTGGTGGCCCAGGCCGGCGAGGTGATCATCACGCGCTCGCGGCTCGAGGTCGAACTGCAGCAGCTGCGCGGGTCGCTGGGCGACCTGACCGGCAACCTCGACCGCCTGCGCCAGCAGCTGCGCGACATCGAGGTGCAGGCCGAGAGCCAGATGCAGTCGCGCCTGGCCCAGGCCAAGGATTCGCAGCAGGGCTTCGACCCGCTGGAGTTCGACCGCTTCACGCGGGTGCAGGAACTCACCCGCATGATGGCCGAGTCGGTCAACGACGTGGCCACCGTGCAGCGCACGCTGCAGAAGACGGTGCAGGCCACCGAGGACGACCTGTCGGCCCAGGCGCGCCAGACGCGCGAGCTGCAGCGCGGCCTGCTGCGCACGCGCATGGTGGAGTTCGAGGGCATCTCCGACCGCCTCTACCGCGTGGTGCGCCAGGCCTCCAAGGACACCGGCAAGCCGGTGCGCCTGGACATCGTCGGCGGCTCGATCGAGATGGACCGCGGCGTGCTGGAGCGCATGACGCCGGCCTTCGAACACCTGCTGCGCAACAGCGTGGCCCACGGCATCGAGGACGCCGCCTGGCGCGAGCGCGCCGGCAAGGACGCGACCGGCCTGATCACCATCGCGCTGCAGCACGAAGGCAACGACGTGTCGGTGAGCTTCGGCGACGACGGCGCGGGCCTGGACCTGGCGCGCATCGAGCAGCGCGCGCGGGCGCTGGGCCTGGTCGACGGCCCCGCGGCGCTCACGCCCGAGGCCGCGGCCGAACTCATCTTCCGGCCCGGTTTCTCGACCGCGGCCCAGGTGTCCGAACTGGCCGGCCGCGGCATCGGCATGGACGTGGTGCGGGCCGAGGTGGCGGCGCTGGGCGGCCGCATCGAGACGCTCAGCACGCCGGGCCAGGGCACGCGCTTCAAGCTGGTGCTGCCGCTGACCACCGCGGTGACGCACGTGGTGATGCTGCGCACCGGCAGCACGTCGATCGGCGTGCCCTCCAACCTGGTCGAGCTGGTGCAGCGCGTGGGCCTGGCCGAGCTCGACACGGCCTACGCCGCGCAGCACTACCCCTTCGCCGACGAGGCCGTGCCCTTCTACTGGGGCGGTGCGCTGCTCCAGTCCTCGGCGCGCAGCGAGGCCTCGAGCAGCAAGACCCATTCGGTGATCGTGGTGCGCAGCGCGGCCCAGCGGGTGGCGCTGCACGTGGACGAGGTGCTGGGCAACCAGGAAGTGGTGGTCAAGAACCTCGGCCCGCAGCTCTCGAACCTGCCCGGCATGGCGGGCATCTCGGTGCTGGCCTCGGGCGCGGTGGTGCTGATCTACAACCCGGTGGCGCTCGCGGCGGTGCACGGCGAACGGGCGCGCGCGCTGCAGCACACCGGTGCGCGCGGTGGTGCCACGCCCGTGGTCGAGCCCGCGCTGCCCGAGGCGCCGCTGGTGCTGGTGGTCGACGACTCGATCACCGTGCGGCGCGTCACGCAGCGCATGCTGCAGCGCGAGGGCTACCGCGTGGCGCTGGCGGCCGACGGGCTGCAGGCGCTCGAGCGGCTGCAGGTGGAGCGGCCGGCGGTGGTGCTGTCGGACATCGAGATGCCGCGCATGGACGGCTTCGACCTGGCGCGCAACATCCGCGTCGACCCTGCGCTGGCCGACCTGCCGATCATCATGATCACCTCGCGCATCGCCGAGAAGCACCGCGAGCATGCGGTGCAGCTGGGCGTGAACCACTACCTGGGCAAGCCCTACTCCGAAGAGGAACTGATCCGGCTGGTGCGCAGCTACGCGCAGGTCGAGCCGCCGCCGGCGGCCTGATCAGGCCGCGGCCTTGGCCTTGGGGCCGCGCACCACGCCGTAGCGCTGCAGCGTGCGCTCGCGCGCCTCGGCGTGGTCGACCACCGGCTGCGGGTAGTGCTCGCCCAGCGTCAGGCCGGCGGCGGCCAGCTCGACCGGCGAGGCGGTCCAGGGCGCGTGGATCACCTTGTTCGACAGGCCGGCGAGCTGCGGCAGGTAGCGCCGGATGAACTTGCCCTCGGGATCGAAGCGCTCGCTCTGCGTGACCGGGTTGAAGATGCGGAAGTAGGGCTGCGCGTCGCAGCCGCTCGAGCTGGCCCACTGCCAGCCGCCGTTGTTCGACGACAGCTCGAAGTCGTTGAGGTGCTGGGCGAAATAGGCCTCGCCGCGGCGCCAGTCCAGCCCCAGGTCCTTGCACAGGAAGCTCGCGACCACCATGCGCAGCCGGTTGTGCATGTAGCCGCTCTGGTTGATCTGCGCCATGGCCGCGTCGATCAGCGGGTAGCCGGTGCGGCCCTCGCACCAGGCCGCGAACAGGCCGTCGGCATGCTTGCCGTGGTGCCAGATGATCTTGTCGTACTCGGGCCGGAAGCTCTTGCCCTCGGCCACCTGCGGGTGGTGCACCAGCACCTGGAAGTAGAAATCGCGCCAGATCAGCTCGCTGAGCCAGGTCGCGGCGCCCGCGTTGCCCTGCAGCGCGAGCTGGTGCGCCACGCCCGCCAGGCCGCGGATCGACACCGTGCCGAAGCGCAGGTGCACGCCCAGGTAGCTGGGGCCGCGCACCGCCGGGTAGTTGCGGGCCTCGTCGTAGCGGTCGATGCGGTCGAAGAAATCCTCGAACAGCGCGGCGCCGCCCTGGGCGCCGGTGGGGATCTCGAGCGAGGACAGGTTGGTCGCCTCGAAGCCGATGTCGGCCAGCGCGGGCACCGGCGCGTCGTGGCGCGCGGGCGGCGGGATCAGCGCATCGGCGTGGCCGCGCACCGGGTAGGCCTTGAGGTAGAAGCTGTCGACCTTGGCCAGCCAGGCGCGCTTGTAGGGCGTGAACACGGTGTAGGGCTGGCCGGTCTTGGTCAGCAGCTCGTCGCGCTCGAACACCGCCTGGTCCTTGGCCGTCACGAAGGTGATGCCGGCATTGGCCAGCGCGCCGAACACCCGCGCGTCGCGCGCCATGGCCTCCGGTTCGTAGTCGCGGTTGGCGAACACGGCCTGCACGTCCAGCGAGTGCGCCAGCTCGGGAATCTCCTCCTCGGCCACCGCATGGCGCACCATCAGGCCGCCGCCCAGGGTGCGCAGCTCGGCATCGAGCGCGGCCAGCGACTCGCGGATGAACTCGACCCGGCGGTCGGACCGCGGCAGCGGCTCGAGCAGGGGCTTGTCGAGGACGAACACGCACAGCACCTCGCGGCAGGTGCGCAGCGCCTGCCAGAGGGCGGCGTTGTCGTCCACGCGCAGGTCCCGGCGGAACCACACGAGACCCTTGGGATAGATTTTTTCGACGGCCAGTAAAATCGGAGGCATATGTCTTCCGATTCTGCCCCGATGAACCTCACGCATCATTTCCTGATCGCGATGCCGGGGCTGGAGGACCAGGTCTTCAACCGCAGCGTCGTCTACCTGTGCGAGCACAGCGCGCGCGGCGCGCTGGGCCTGGTGATCAACAAGCCCAGCGACATCAACCTCAAGGTGCTGTTCGAGAAGATCGAGCTGCACCTGTCGCGCCCCGAGCTGGGCGAGGCGCCGGTGTTCCAGGGCGGCCCGGTCCAGACCGAGCGCGGCTTCGTGCTGCACGAGCCGGTCTTCGCCGATGCCGACAAGCCCGAGGAATCGGTCTACGCCTCGACCATGAGCATCCCCGGCGGGCTGGAAATGACCACTTCGAAGGACGTGCTGGAGGCGCTGGCCACCGGCGCCGGCCCGCGCAGGGTGCTGGTGTCGCTCGGCTACTCGGCCTGGGGCGAGGGCCAGCTCGAGAGCGAACTGGCCGAGAACAGCTGGCTCACCGTGGGCGCCGACCCGGCCGTGATCTTCGACACGCCGATCGCCGAGCGCTACGACCGCGCCCTGATGCTGCTGGGACTCGAGGCCTGGACCTTGTCGCCCGATGCGGGGCACGCATGAACGCTGAGGCCGCACCGGCGCCCGACGCCGGCCTGGCGGCTTCGGCACCGGTCCCCGCGCATTTCCAGAGCTTCCTCGCCTTCGACTACGGCCAGAAGCGCACCGGCGTCGCGACCGGCAACCGGCTGCTGCGCAGCGCCTCGCCGCAGGCCACGATCAAGGCCGAGGGCGACGCGCGCTTCGTGCAGGTGGCGGCCCGGATCAAGGAGTGGCAGCCCGATGCGCTGGTGATCGGCGTGCCTTTCCACCCCGACGGGGCGGCCCACGACAACACGCGCGCGGCGCAGAAGTTCGCGCGCCAGCTGCGCGGCCGCTTCAAGCTGCCGGTCTACGAGGTCGACGAGCGCTACAGCACGACCGAGGCCCTGTCCTCGGGCGCGCGCGATGCCGACGCCGCGTCGGCCTGCATCATCCTCGAGCAGTTCCTGAGGAATCTTCCTTGACCGCCATCCCCGAAGCCGAGGCGCTCTATGGCGACCTGCTGCGCGGCGTCCAGGCGCTGCGGCGGCCCGACACCCGGCTGGTCGGCATCACCTCGGGCGGTGCCTGGCTGGTCGAGCGGCTGCAGCAGGACCTGGGCCTGGCCGGCGCGCCCGGCGTGATCTCCTCGGCCATGCACCGCGACGACTTCGCGCGCCGCGGCCTGTCGGCCAGCGCGCAGACCGCGCTGCCCTTCGACGTGAACGGCGCCGACGTGCTGCTGCTCGACGACGTGCTCTACACCGGCCGCACCATCCGCGCGGTGCTCAACGAACTGTTCGACTTCGGCCGCCCGGCCTGCGTGCGGCTGGCGGTGCTGGTCGACCGCGGCGGGCGCGAACTGCCGGTGGCGGCGGACTTCGCGGCCGCGCGGCTCACGCTGGCCCCCGCGCAGTCGCTGGCGCTGGCCCGCAGCGAGGCGGGCAGCTTCAGCTTCGACCTCAAGGAATCCTGAAGTGCTCTACAAGCGCAACCCGCAGCTCAACAAGCACGGCGAGCTGATCCACCTGCTGTCGATCGAAGGCCTGCCCAGGAGCATCCTCACGCACATCCTCGACACCGCGGCAAACTTCACCAGCGTGAGCGACCGCGAGGTCAAGAAGGTGCCCCTGCTGCGCGGCAAGAGCGTGTTCAACCTGTTCTTCGAGAACAGCACGCGCACCCGCACCACCTTCGAGATCGCGGCCAAGCGGCTGTCGGCCGACGTGCTCAACCTCGACATCGCGCGTTCGTCGGCGAGCAAGGGCGAGTCGCTGCTCGACACCATCGCCAACCTCTCGGCGATGGCGGCCGACATCTTCGTTGTGCGCCACAGCGAGTCGGGCGCGCCCTACCTGATCGCGCAGCACGTGGCGCCGCACGTGCACGTGGTGAACGCGGGCGACGGCCGCCATGCGCACCCGACGCAGGGGCTGCTCGACATGTTCACGATCCGGCACTACAAGAAGGACTTCGCGAACCTCACGGTCGCGATCGTCGGCGACGTGCTGCATTCGCGCGTGGCGCGCTC
>Ga0182008_10000192_pt1 | contig 48269 bp, 44 predicted proteins | sample Sormic07211129_1_FD_120482 | JGI IMG/M metagenome (GOLD analysis project Ga0182008, IMG submission 120482) | Rhizosphere microbial communities from Sorghum bicolor, Mead, Nebraska, USA - 072115-129_1 metaG | ecosystem: Host-associated > Plants > Roots > Rhizosphere | place: USA: Nebraska...
CCCCGCACGGCCCCCGCCGGCCGGCCCTGGGGCATCGCCACCCTCGCCGCGGGCCTGGCGGTGGAGGCGTACGCGAGCCGAGGCGGCCGCCCCACGCTGGCGCTCCCCGCCGGCCTCTCCACCACCACCCCCGCCCTCCTTCTGGGCCTCGTCCTCACCGCCCTCGGCCTCGCCGTCACGGCCCCCGCGCTCACCCACCTCACCGGTCGTGTCCTCCAGTCCGTCCGCCCCGGCGCCCTGCGCCTCCTGGCGGGCCGGGTCCTGATGGAAGAATCCACCCGCATCGGCCGCCCCCTGGGCATCGTCTGCGCGGTCGCCTCCGCCGCCTACGCCATGGCCGCCCTCTACACCCCCGGCGAGCCCGCCTTCGGCCCCCTCACGACCCTCGGCACGCTTCTCGTCACCGGCTGCACGATCGCCACCCTCCTCACGGCGGCCGTGGAGGCCAGACAGGCACGCGCCGACACCACGGCGGCCCTGCTCCGGCTCGGCGCCCCGGCGACCATGCTCCGCAGCGCCGCGGCCCTCCGGGCGGGCGCCCTCCTGGCCCTGTTCACCCCCCTCACCCTGCTGGTGGCGGAGCTGGCCGCGCTCCCGCTGGCCCGCTGAGCACCCGTACGGAAAAAACTTCCCGGCCGCCGATGAGTTCCGGAAGGCACCCCGGTCCACCCACCAGACAGCACGCACCCCGATGGGAGAGACCCCGCATGTACCAGCAGATGATCTTCGTGAACCTGGCCACCGACGACGTCGACGCGTCGAGGAAGTTCTTCACGGAGCTCGGCTACTCGATCAACCCGCAGTTCAGCAATGACGAGTGCACCTGTGTCGTGATCAGCGACACCATCGTCGCGATGCTGCTCAGCAGGAAGCGGTACTCCGACTTCACGAAGAAGGAGATCGCGGACTCGTCGAGGACCAGCGAGGTCCTGCTCTGTCTGAGCGCCGAGAGCCGCGAGAAGGTCGACGAGCTGGTCGACAAGGCCGTCGCCGCGGGCGGCACGGCCAACGACGACGTCCAGGACCACGGTTTCATGTACGGCCGTTCCTTCGACGACCTCGACGGCCACTCCTGGGAGGTCATGTGGATGGACCCGGCGGCGGTCCAGGGCTGAACCGGTCCCAGCCGAACGCCGTGCCTAGCATGGGCCCGTGCAGACGAGCCCGGCCCATGCGGCCCACCACGACGAACGCGAGATCGAGACGCTCGAGGACTTCGACGCGACCGTCTCGGCTCGCGGCACTCTCGCCGGTTACCGCGTACAGGCCGTCGATCTGACGGACCGTACGAAGGAGCTGCTCACCACCGAGACCGCGGGAGCCGTCTTCCTCGGCTGCCCGATGCGGCCGGACGCCGAGGCGAAGGTCAGGTCCGCCGGCGCACTGGTCTTCCCGCCGGTCCCGTATCTCCCCTTCGACCCGTACCGCGGGCACCTCTACACCCCCGACGACCTGTTCGCCTCCCTCGACAAGGGGTACGAGGAGACACCGGACGCCCTCACCTACGCCTGGTTCCGGCGGACCAGGGCCGACGGCGACATATTCGCGTCGATGCTGCGCGCCGTGCACGACGACTCCATCTCGGACGCCCTGGACGAACTCCTGCGCGGGGCGCGGGTGGTGGGCGTGATGGGCGGCCACGCGATGGCGCGCGGGACGGAGGCGTACGCCGGGGCGGCCCGTCTGGGGCGGGAGTTGAGCCGCGCCGGGTTCACCGTGGCGACGGGCGGCGGGCCGGGCGCCATGGAGGCGGCCAACCTCGGCGCGTACGCGGCGCCGTACGACGACCCGATGCTCGACGAGGCCTGCCGACTCCTCGCCGGGACACCCTCGTTCAGGCCGTCGATCACCGACTGGGCGCGGGCCGCCTTCGAGGTGCGCGGGCGCTGGCCGAAAGGCAACCACTCGGTCGGCATCCCGACATGGTTCTACGGCCATGAGCCGCCGAACCCCTTCGCCTCGCACATCGCCAAGTACTTCGCCAACGCCACCCGTGAGGACGGCCTGTTGGCCCGCTCCAACGCGGGCGTGGTCTTCCTGCCGGGCGCGGCCGGGACCGTACAGGAGATCTTCGACAACGCGACGCCCAACTACTACGAGTCGCGCGGCGAACCGACGCCCATGGTTCTGGTGGACCGTGCGCACTGGACCGAACGGCTGCCGGCCTGGCCCCTCTTGCAGTCACTCGCCCGGGAACGCTCGATGGAGTCCCGTATCGCCCTCGTTGACCGGATCGAGGAGGCTCCGGAGGCGTTGAAACGTATCTGCAGTTAATAAGCAAGTAAAGCCAAGGCTCAAGCGGGGCCTACGGATTGACACTCCTTATGGAACGCTTATAGATGTGTGAGTCTCCTGGGGAACGTGAAGCCTCACCTCTTCGCAGCCTCACGTCCTGTCAGCCCCCCGCAGTTGTGCCATCCCTTGAAGGGCAAACGTGTCCATATCTCGCCGCACCGCACGCCGTTCCGTGCAGATCCTGGGTGTCGCCGGCGCCTCCGTCGCGCTCGCCGTGAGCGCCGCCGGCAGTGCGCTGGCCTGCAACATCAGTGAGTTCTCCGCCGAAGCCAAGTGTGACGGCAGCAAGGGCGTCATCACCGTCACCGACAAGGACGCCTCCGGCACTCCGGCCACGGTGACCTTGTTCCTCGAGAACAACGGTGCCGACGCCAAGCAGATCGGTGAGCAGGACGTCACGGGTTCGCGCGAAGGTGTCACCATCACCTTCGACGAGAACTGGGCGCCCAACGCCGAGTACCGCGTCCACGTCACGGCCGGCAACGGCGATCGCAAGATCGTCGACAAGGACATCACGCCGAACCTGACGACCCCGTCCGAGGGTTGCTCGAAGGACGAGTCGACCCCGCCGGCCACCCCGTCGCCGTCGGAGTCCGCCTCGACCCCGGCCGAGGACACCCCGTCCCCGTCGGAGTCGGCGTCGGAGAGCACCACCGCTCCGGCCACCACCTCGTCCAACGCCGCTTCCCCGGCCGCCGGTGAGTCCAACCTCGCCGAGACCGGTGCGAACTCCAACACCGGCATGATCGCCGGTATCGCCGGTGCGCTGGTCGTCGTGGGCGGCGGCGCCGTCTACTTCGGCATGCGCCGTCGCGGGGCGAACGACAACCGCTGACGCCCGGCTTCATCGCACGCTTGTGGCCCGTCCCCGTATCCCCGGGGGGCGGGCCACGGTCGTTCACCCGAACGACGCCCGCTGCAGCCAGAACTCCAGCAGCCCGCGCTCGCCGAGGACCTCCAACTCGGGCCTGTCCAGCGGGAGTCGGCGGTAGAAGGCGAGGAGGACGGAGGTGAGCGGGCCGCGCAGGGCCACCTCCGCCTTCTCGTGGCCCCGGCGCGAGGAGACGCCGTCCTCGGTGAGCTCGACGACCCACTCGGCGTTCAGGTCGGAAGGGGTGTCGGTGGCGTGCAGATGGATGCTCCGGCCCGGCCCGCGCAGCCCCTTCCCGGCCCACTCCGGGTAGGCCCGCTGCGCGAGCTCCACAAGCGCCAGCCACTCGTCGATCGCGTCGGCCGCGATGTCGGGGGCCACTTCGTACGGCAGCCCGGCCGTCAGCGTGGCGTCGGCGCGGTGGACGGTGATCTCGTGGGTCATCCGGCGGGCCCAGAAGCCGACGGTCGGGTCTCCGGCCCAGGACCACACCTCGGTGTCCGGCCCGGCCTCGCGCAGCGCCCCCACCACCATCTCGCCGGCCTCCGCCAGCCAGGCGTCGAGTTCGGCGGCGTCGCCCCTCTTCTCGGGGCCGTCACCGCGCGGCACCTGCTCGTCGGGGATGTTCTCCTGCGCCCGTGTCCGCACCAGCGTGCCCACCCAGCGCAGGGCGCCGCCCATGTGCAGGACGAGCTGTTCCAGGGTCCAGTCCGGGCAGGTCGGGACCGTTGCGGACAGATCGGCGCCGCTGGTCACCACCGCCCTCAACTGCTCGACCTGAAGGGCGATCTCATCGCAGTACCGATCATGTGCGAGTGGCGTCATGCCTCTCACCCTAGAGACGGGCCCTCAGCCGAGCACCACGATTTCGGCCGCGTCGAACTCCACCCCGACCGTCTCCCCGACCTCCGGCGCCGCCCGCAGCGGGCACGCCGCCTCCAGCGGGGGCGCCTCCTCCGGCTGCAGTCGCAGGGCGACATGGGTGCCCTTGAAGGTGCGTGCGGCGACCGTGCAGGGCAGGCCCTCGTCGGCCGCCACGAGCCGTACCCCGGGGGGCCGCACGAGAAGCGTGCGGGGACCCTGGGGGGCGTCCGGGGGCAGCGGCACCTTGCCCCACGGGGTGTCCGCGGCCTCGCCCGTGACCGTCCCCTCGACCACGTTGTCGAAGCCGAGGAACCGGGCCACGAACTCGTCGGCCGGTCGCTGCCAGACCTCCAGCGGCGTACCGGACTGGGCGATCCGCCCGTCCCGCATCACCACGACCCGGTCGGCCAGCGCGAACGCCTCGCCCTGGTCGTGGGTCACGGCGAGCACGGTGGTGCCCAACTGCCCGAACAGCTCCCGGAGTTCCACGACCAGCCGCTCCCGCAGCGAACGGTCGAGCTGCCCGAGCGGCTCGTCCAGCATCAGCAGGCGGGGCCGGGGCGCGAGCGCCCGGGCGAGCGCCACACGCTGCTGCTCACCGCCGGAGAGCGACGCGACGGCCCGGCGGGCGGCGCCGGGGAGACCGACCAGCTCCAGCAACTCCCGTACCCGCTCGTCCTGTTGGGCGCGGTCGACGCCGTGCATCCGCAGCCCGAACGCGACATTGCCCCCCACGTCCCGCTGTGGGAAGAGCTGATGGTCCTGGAACATCAGCCCGACGCCCCGCTTGTGCGCGGGCGTCCTCTCCTGGTCCCGCCCGTCGAGCAACACCCGCCCGGAGTCGAGGACTTGGAGCCCGGCGACCGCCCGCAGCAGTGTCGACTTGCCGCTGCCGCTCGGCCCGAGCACGCACACCACCTCGTGCTCGGCGACCTCCAGACCGACGGCGTCGAGCACGGCCCGACCGCCGAAGCGGACCGTGGCGTCCTCCAGGCTCAGCAGCATCTGGAACTCCCCGGCCATCTAGAACTCCCCGGTCCGGTCGGTGCGCAGCCGCTCCAGCACCAGCAGCGCCACCGCGCACACCACCATCAGAATCGTCGAAAGGGCCATCGCCTGGCCGTAGTTGAGATCACCGGGCCGGCCGAGCAGCCGGGCCACGGCGACCGGCAGGGTCGGGTTGTCGGGGCGCGCGATGAACACGGTCGCCCCGAACTCCCCCAGCGACACGGCGAAGGCGAACCCGGCGGCGACCAGCAGCGCCCGCCGCACCATCGGCAGGTCGACCTCCCGCCACACCCGCCAGGGCGACGCCCCGAGCACGGCCGCCGCCTCGCGCAGCCGGGCGTCCACGGCCCGCAGGACGGGCAGCATGGTCCGTACGACGAAGGGGGCGCCCACCAGCGCCTGGGCGAGCGGCACCAGGATCCAGGAGGACCTCAGGTCCAGCGGCGGCTCGTCGAGGGCGATCAGGAAGCCGAAGCCGACCGTCACCGCGGAGACGCCCAGCGGCAGCATCAGCAGGGCGTCGAAGCCGCGGACCAGCCGGCCGGCGTCCCTGCGGGCGAGGGCCGCGGCGGCCAGACCGCCGATCACCACCGCGATGGCGGTCGCGGCGAGGGCGTACCGCAGGGAGTTGCCGATCGCGTCGATCGGCGGGACGAGGAAGGTGCCGGAGGCGTCGCTCGTCAGCGCGCGGTAGTAGCCGAAGTCGGGTGCGTCCAGGGACCGCTGGACCAGCACGGCCAGCGGCAGCACGAGCAGTGCGGCGATCGAGGCGAGGACACCGGCGAGCAGCGCCCACTGTCCCGCCCCGCGCGGCCGGCGGGCCGTGACAGCGGGGTCCACCAGGCGCAGGGCGCTCTCCCGGCGCCGTACCGTCCACGCGTGCGCGGCGAGGACGGCGCCGACGGCCACGAACTGGACGATGGTGAGGACGGCTGCCGTGGAGAGGTCGAAGATCTCGGAGGTCTGCCGGTAGATCTCGACCTCAAGCGTGGAGAAGGTGGGACCCCCGAGGATCTGCACCACGCCGAAGGAGGTGAAGGTGAAGAGGAAGACCATGAGCGCGGCGGCGGCCACCGCGGGGGCGAGCGCCGGGAGCGTGACCCTGCGCCAGGCGGCGAACGGCGACGCGCCCAGCATCCGCGCCGCCTCCTCCTGACGGGGGTCGAGCCCGGCCCACAGCCCGCCCACCGTCCGTACGACGACCGCGTAGTTGAAGAAGACGTGCGCCAGCAGAATGGCCCACACGGTGGTGTCCAGCCGTACGCCCCACCACTGGTCGAGCAGTCCGCCGCGGCCGACGAGCGCGAGGAACGCCGTACCGACGACGACGGTCGGCAGCACGAAGGGGACGGTGACGACGGCCCGCAGCACCTGTTTGCCGGGGAAGTCGAAGCGCGCGAAGACGTACGCGCCCGGGAGCGCGACCAGCAGCGTGAGGGCCGTGGAGGCGAGCGCCTGCCAGGTGGTGAACCACAGGACGTGGCGGATGTCGGACTGTGTGACGACGTCCAGGAGCCGCCCGAACCGCCAGGTACCGTCGACTTTCAGCCCGCGCGCCACGATCGCGGCGACGGGCCAGGCGAAGAACACCGCGAAGAACGCGACGGGCAGGGCCATCAGCCCGAGCCGCGCCGCGTTGCCGCGCGAGACCCGGATGCCGACGGGCCGGGGTTCTACCTCAGTACGAGTGACGTCCACGACTTGACCCACTGGTCACGGTCGGCGGCGATCTTCGTCGGCGCCATGGTCTCGGGATCCTTGGCGGCGGGACCGTACTCGGTGAACTCCTTGGGCACGGCCGCGCCCTGGACCACCGGGTAGACGAACATGTTCAGCGGCATGTCCTGCTGGAACTCCTTGCCCAGCAGGAAGTCGATGAAGGCCTTGCCGCCCTTGGTGTTCTCGGCGTTGCTCAGCAGTCCCGCGTACTCGATCTGCCGGAAGCAGGTCCCGTACGACACTCCCGTCGGCGCGGTCTTGGGGCGCGGGTCGGCGAAGACGACCTCGGCGGGCGGGGAGGAGGCGTAGGAGACGACGAGCGGCCGGTCCGCCTTGGCCTTCTTGCCGCCGGCGGAGCCGGAGAACTCCTCGTTGTAGGCCTGCTCCCAGCCGTCGACGACCTTGACGCCGTTGGCCTTGAGCTTCTTCCAGTAGTCCTGCCAGCCGTCGTCGCCGTACTGGGCGGCGGTGCCGAGCAGGAAGCCGAGGCCGGGCGAGGAGGTGGAGGCGTTCTCGGTGACGAGGAGGTTCTTGTACGCCGGCTTGACGAGGTCGTCGAACGACTGGGGCGGGGTCAGCCTGTGCTCGCTGAAGTAGGCCTTGTCGTAGTTGACGCAGATGTCGCCGTAGTCGATGGGGGTGACCCGGTGCTTGACCTGGTCGACGCGGTAGGCGGACTGGACGGTGTCCGCGCCCTTGGCCTCGTAGGACTGGAACAGGCCGTTGTCGAGGGCCCGCGAGAGGAGGGTGTTGTCGACGCCGAAGAAGACGTCGCCCTGGGGGTTGTCCTTGGTGAGGATGGCCTTGTTGACGGCCTGTCCGGCGTCGCCGCTCTTGAGGACCCTGACCTTGTAGCCGGACTGCCTCTCGAAGTCCGCGAGGACCTTCTTGGAGACGGCCCAGGAGTCATGGCTGACGAGGGTGACCGTCTTGGAGCCGGCGCCTTGGGAGCCGGTGCCGTCGGAGCCGGAGGAGGACGAGCCGCACGCGGAGAGCGTGAGGAGACCGAGGCCGACGACGGCAGCCGCATACTTCTTGATGTTCACGGTGATGACCGAACTTCCTACCCAGAATGACCTGGGCGAGGTTCAGAGGGTCTGCGGCCCGATCGCCGCACTCTCAGCGCTGTGTGCGCTCCCCTGTCGGATATGAAGATGTACGTACTACCGGGTCAGGTTACCGCTCGGTGGCCGCGAGCTGCCCACAGGCCCCGTCGATCTCCTGACCACGGGTGTCCCGGACGGTCACCGGCACACCGTGCGCGGCGATGGCCTCGACGAAGGCCTTCTCGTCCTCGGGCCGGGAGGCGGTCCACTTGGACCCGGGCGTCGGGTTCAACGGGATGAGGTTGACGTGTACGGGCTTGCCCCTGAGCAGCCGTCCGAGCCGGTCTCCGCGCCAGGCCTGGTCGTTGATGTCGCGAATGAGCGCGTACTCGATGCTCAGCCGCCGCCCGCTCTTCTCGACGTACTCGAACCCGGCGTCGAGGACCTCGCGCACCTTCCACCGCGTGTTCACGGGGACGAGGGTGTCGCGCAGCTCGTCGTCGGGGGCGTGCAGCGAGATGGCGAGCCGGCACTTGAAGCCCTCGTCGGCGAACCGGTGGATGGCCGGGACGAGTCCGACGGTCGAGACGGTGATCCCGCGCTGCGAGAGACCGAGCCCGTCGGGGTTGGGGTCGGTGAGGGCGCGGACGGCGCCGACCACGCGCTTGTAGTTGGCGAGCGGCTCGCCCATGCCCATGAAGACGATGTTGGAGAGCCGCGCGGGCCCGCCCGGCACCTCCCCGTCCCGCAGCGCCCGCATCCCGTCGACGATCTGATGAACGATCTCGGCGGTGGACAGATTGCGGTCCAGACCGGCCTGTCCGGTGGCACAGAACGGGCAGTTCATGCCACACCCGGCCTGCGAACTGATGCACATGGTCACCCGGTCCGGATACCGCATCAGCACGGACTCGACGAGCGTCCCGTCGAACAGCCGCCACAGCGTCTTGCGCGTGGTCCCCTGGTCGGTCGACAGATGCCGTACGACGGTCATCAGCTCGGGAAGCAGCGCCTCCTGGAGCTTGGGGCGCGCCGCGGCCGGGATGTCGGTCCACTCCGCCGGGTCGTGCGCGTAGCGCGCGAAGTAGTGCTGCGAGAGCTGCTTGGCACGAAACGGCTTCTCACCGATCTCTGCCACCGCCTCCTTGCGCTCGGCAGGCGAGAGATCGGCAAGATGCCGCGGCGGCTTCTTGGCTCCGCGGGGGGCGACGAATGTGAGTTCTCCGGGCTTAGGCATGGCTGTACCAGTGTCGCAGATCGCCGCGCCCCTCCGTCCCGGGCCGCCCCGGGGCGGGGGTGCAGGGATGCAGCGGTCACCACGACAGCGAGGCCGGCAAGGCGGCCGACGAGCCGCTGGGGCCTGCAACTGACCCTAGGCGGCCCCGTGCTCCAGCCTGTCCTTGAGCAGCCGCTCGTTGCGCGGCATCTCCTTGCGGACCTGGGGGCGCACGATGAGCGGCAGCAGGACCTTGCCGACCCCGTGGCCCTCGAAGTCGAGGTCCATCGTCACGCGGGAGCGGCGGCCGTCGTCGAGCGGCTGCACCTCGGCGTGGAAGTGGCCCCGCACCGGGCCGTCGATCCCGCGCACACTCCAGCTGTGCGGCGGGTCGTACTCGGTGTACTCCATGGTCATCGGCATCTCCCGGCGACCGAGCCGCCGGACAACCCTGACCTGCGAACCGGTGTGCAGCGGGCCCTCGTCGAGCCGCTGCGCGGAGACCGCGCTCAGCTGCCACTCCGGCATGTGGGAGGGATCGATGACGTACGCCCAGACGTCCTCGGGAGTGCGGTCGACGTCGATCTCGTCATGGAAGGCGGACATGGCGCCCTCCTTTCAGGGGATCCCCATTGAGGGCTTACACCGGGATCGTCCCACTCGACCGACGGCCACGCCATCGAGCGAGCGGGACTCCCGGACAAACCTCTCAGCCGCTCCCCACGAACAGCACGAGCAGCAGCCACACCACCGGCGCTGTCGGCAGCAGGGAGTCCAGGCGATCCATGATGCCGCCGTGGCCCGGGAGCAGGGTGCCCATGTCCTTGATGCCCAGGTCCCGTTTGATCATCGACTCGGCGAGGTCGCCCAGGGTGGCGCTGGCCGCGACCGCGAGGCCGAGGAGCAGACCCTGCCACCAGGAGCCGTCGTCGATCAGGAACTGCATGCACAGCGCACCCGCCACCATCGCGAAGGACACCGCGCCCAGCAGGCCCTCGCGGGTCTTGCCGGGGCTGATGCGCGGAGCCAGCTTGTGGCTGCCGAAGCGCCAGCCGACGGCGTAGGCGCCGGTGTCGCTCACGACGGTGAGCAGGAGGAACGTCACAACCCGCCAGGGGCCGTCGTCGGCCGTCAGCATCATCGCCACGAACGTCGCCAGGAACGGCACGTAGAACGCCGCGAAGACGCCCGCCGTGACGTCCCTGAGGTAGCCCTCCGGTGGCTCCGTCATACGCCATACGAGGACCGCGAGCGCCGTGAGCGCCATGGCGACCCAGGCCCCCTCGGCGCCCCGCACATACCCGGCGACGACCATCGCGGCGCCACCGAGAGCCAGCGGGACCAGGGGCGCCTTGATGCCCTTGCGTTCCTGGAGCCGGCTGGTGAGCTCCCACAGGCCGACGACCACCGCGATCGCGATCACACCGACGAAGGCGGCCTTGACGACGAACAGCGAGGCGGTGATCACCACACCGAGCCCGACGCCGACCCCTATGGCCGCACCCAGGTCGCGCCCCGCGCTCTTCTTCTGCGGCGGGGGCGCCGGTTGTGGGGCGTCGGGCATGGGCTCCGGATTCTGCTGCGCCGCCGGTTGCGGCGGCGACTGCGGCATGTCGTAGGTCTGCTCGTAGATCTGCTCGTGGGACTGCTCGTGGGACTGCGGATAGGGCTGTTCGTAGGACTGCCCGTGAGGCTGTCCGTACGACTGCCCGTACGACTGGTCGTAGGGCTGCGCCTGCGGCGATTCGTCGCGGAACAAGGGGCCGCTCAGTCGAGCAGCCCCCCGGTCGTCATCCTGGTCTCCGCCATACGCGGGCACGTCGGGCACGATGGGCATGGGGCGAGTCTGCTGCGCCTCAGGCGCATCGTACGCGGGACCCGCCGGGGCAGCCCCCTGGACAGGCCCCTGGTCGGACGGCCCCCAGTACCCGTGCTGTGGCGGCGCTCCCCAGGAAGAGTCGTTCATCAGACCTCGAGCAGCTCCGCTTCCTTGTGCTTCAGGAGCTCGTCCACCTGGGCCACGTACTTGTGGGTGGAGTCGTCGAGCTCCTTCTCGGCGCGGCGGCCCTCGTCCTCGCCGACCTCGCCGTCCTTGATCAGCTTGTCGATGGCGTCCTTGGCCTTGCGGCGCACGGAGCGGATGGACACACGCGCGTCCTCGGCCTTGCCCTTGGCGACCTTGATGTAGTCGCGGCGGCGCTCCTCGGTGAGCTCCGGGAACACCACACGGATGATGTTGCCGTCGTTGCTCGGATTGACGCCCAGGTCGGAGTCGCGGATGGCCTGCTCGATGTTGCGCAGCGCCGTCTTGTCGAACGGGGTCACGACCGCCATGCGCGGCTCCGGCACGGAGAACGAAGCCAGCTGGTTGATCGGCGTCGGCGCGCCGTAGTACTCGGCCACGATCTTGTTGAACATCGCCGGGTGCGCACGACCGGTGCGGATCGCGGCGAAGTCCTCCTTGGCGACCACGACGGCCTTCTCCATCTTCTCCTCGGCCTCGAGGAGGGTCTCTTCGATCACCACTTGCTCCTGCGTGTCTTGAGTAGGCCCGGCTGCTGTTCCGTATGCGTGGGGGCGGCGGCCGGCTGCGTCGCGTCTTCTTCCTGCACGGTTCCCGACCTGCGGGACATTGTCCATCCCCCGGTCAGGGTCCATGGGTGTTGCTGGTCAGTCCCGGCTGTCCTGGTCACCCACAAGCGTGCCGATCTTCTCACCCTTGACGGCGCGGGCGATATTGCCCTCGGCCAGAAGCTCGAAGACGAGGATCGGAAGCTTGTTGTCGCGGCACAGCGTGATCGCGGTGGCGTCGGCGACCTTGAGGTCGCGGGTGATGACCTCGCCGTAGCCGAGGGAGTCGAACTTGACGGCGTCGGGGTTGCGCTTGGGGTCGGAGTCGTAGACCCCGTCCACGCCGTTCTTGCCCATCAGCAGCGCCTCGGCGTCGATCTCCAGGGCGCGCTGCGCGGCGGTGGTGTCGGTGGAGAAGTACGGCATGCCCATACCGGCGCCGAAGATGACCACGCGGCCCTTCTCCAGGTGGCGGATGGCACGCAGCGGGATGTACGGCTCGGCGACCTGGCCCATGGTGATGGCGGTCTGCACCCGGGAGTCGATGCCCTCCTTCTCCAGGAAGTCCTGGAGGGCGAGGCAGTTCATCACGGTGCCGAGCATGCCCATGTAGTCCGAGCGGGCCCGGTCCATGCCCCGCTGCTGGAGTTCGGCGCCGCGGAAGAAGTTGCCGCCGCCGATGACGACCGCGACCTGGGCGCCGTCGCGGACGACGGCCGCGATCTCACGGGCGATCTTGTGCACCACGTCGGGGTCCACACCCAGGCCCCCGCCGCCGGAGAAGGCCTCACCGGACAGCTTCAGCAGAAACCGGCCGCGTACTTTGCCGTCGTCGCTCTTCTGGGGCTTGGTGGTCATCGGGATCCCGCCTCTTTCACCTGTCGCACATACGAAGAAGGCCATTGCCGGTGGGGTGTCGTTCGCAACCCGTCCTCGGCAATGGCCTCCTCGTCAGATCTGCTGTCGTCCGTCAGCCGTGGACAACCGCATACGACCCTATCGGGGTCGCGCGCCCGTCGCGGTACGGACTCAGATGCCGACCTTGATGCGCGTGAAGCGCTTCAGGGTCACACCGGCCTCGTCCAGGACCTTCTGGACCGACTTCTTGTTGTCGAGCGCGTACGGCTGGCCGAGCAGCGTGGCGTCCTTGAAGAAGCCGTTGAGGCGACCCTCGACGATCTTCGGCAGGGCGGCCTCGGGCTTGCCCTCGGCGCGGGTGGTCTCCTCGGCGACGCGGCGCTCGGACTCGACGACCTCGGCCGGCACGTCCTCCTTGGAGAGGTACTTCGGCGCGAAGGCGGCGATGTGCTGGGCGACACCCTTGGCGAGCTCGGCGTCGGCCTTGTCCAGCTCGACCAGGACACCGATCTGCGGGGGCAGGTCGGGCATGGTGCGGTGCATGTAGGAGAAGACGAAACCGTCGGCGAACTGCGCGAAGCGGTCCAGGACGATCTTCTCGCCGAGGTTGGCGTTGGCCTCGTCCACGAACGCCTGGACGGTCTTGCCGGCCTCGATCTCGGAGGCGAGCAGGGCCTCGATGTCGGCCGGGGAGGTCTTGGCGACGTGCTCGGCGATCGCGTTGGCGACGGCCTGGAACTTCTCGCCCTTGGCGACGAAGTCCGTCTCGCACTTCAGCTCGACCAGGACACCGGAGGTGTTGTCGTCGGCGATGAGGGAGACCACGGCGCCGTTCTCGGCAGAGCGGCCCTCGCGCTTGGCGACGCCCTTCTGGCCCTTGATACGGAGCGCCTCGACGGCCTTGTCGACGTTGCCCTCGGCCTCGTCCAGCGCCTTCTTGCAGTCCATCATGCCGGCGCCGGTGAGCTCACGGAGCTTCTTGACGTCGGCGGCGGTGTAGTTCGCCATGAGTCTGTGAATCTTTCTCGAAGTCTGGAAGATCGAAGATCTACGGGGTCTACGGCCCCCATGTAGCCGGGGACCGCCGACTCGCCGCTGACCTACGGGTGAACGGCGGGGGCGGACTTCACGCCGCCCCCGCCGTCAACCTCTGACGCTGACGGGTCAGGCCTGCTCGGCGTCCGCGGCCGGAGCCTCAGCCTCGGGGGCCTCGGCAGCCGGAGCCTCAGCCTCGGGGGCCTCGGCGGCCGGGGCCTCAGCGGCGGCCTCGGCCGGCTTCTCGGCGGCCTCGTCGGAGTCCGCCTTCTTCTCGCCCTCGAGCAGGTCGCGCTCCCACTCGGCCAGCGGCTCGCCCGCGGCCTTCTCGCCCTTGCCCTCGGTGGCCACACCGCTGCGGGCGATGAGGCCCTCGGCGACGGCGTCGGCGATCACGCGGGTGAGCAGGGTGACGGAGCGGATCGCGTCGTCGTTGCCCGGGATCTTGTAGTCGACCTCGTCGGGGTCGCAGTTGGTGTCGAGGATCGCGACGACCGGGATGTTGAGCTTCCGGGCCTCACCGACCGCGATGTGCTCCTTCTTGGTGTCCACGATCCAGACGGCGCTGGGGACCTTGGACATCTCGCGGATACCACCGAGGGTCTTCTCCAGCTTGGCCTTCTCGCGCGAGAGCACGAGAAGCTCCTTCTTGGTGAGACCGGACGCGGCGACGTCCTCGAAGTCGATCTGCTCGAGCTCCTTGAGGCGCTGCAGACGCTTGTAGACGGTGGAGAAGTTGGTGAGCATGCCGCCCAGCCAGCGCTGGTTGACGTAGGGCATGCCGACGCGGGTGGCCTGCTCGGCGATGGCCTCCTGCGCCTGCTTCTTCGTGCCGACGAACATGACCGTGCCGCCGTGGGCGACGGTCTCCTTGACGAACTCGTAGGCGCGGTCGATGTACGACAGCGACTGGAGCAGGTCGATGATGTAGATGCCGTTGCGCTCCGTGAAGATGAACCGCTTCATCTTCGGGTTCCAACGACGGGTCTGGTGACCGAAGTGGACGCCGCTCTCCAGCAGCTCCCGCATCGTGACGACGGCCATGGCCGTATCTCCTTGAAGTTCTCGGTTGTGCCGCGGGGACCGGACGGCTCCCGCGCCTGACGCCCGCGATGCGCCTTGCCGCAAGGGACCGAGAGGCGCTGACACCGACCGCTTGGCGGCCCGATGTCGGGGCGTGCGAAGTCGACCCGGTGACCCGGATCGCCAGAAGAAGTGTACGGGACCCGCGAGGTACCGGGTGACGCCGCTGTCCACAACCGGCGAGTAGTCCACAGGCTCCGGCGGCGATCGGCGGGTCGCGGGAGGGTTCTCGCATGCGAGCGATGCGATACGGGCGAGGTGCGTGGGCGCTGCTGCTGGGCCTGACCCTGGCGGTCCTCACCCCCTGGGCCTGGGCGGACGCCCTTCCCCCACCCATGGAACCCGGTCCTCCGGTCCCCGCGATCGGCCGCGCCTGGCCGGTGGGCACCCACCCCATGGTCCTACGGGGCTGGGAGCCGCCGGCGACGGTGTACGGCCGGGGTCATCGGGGCGTGGACCTGGCGGCACCGGCCGGAACCCCCGTGCGGGCGGTGGCGGCGGGCCGCGTCTCCTACGCGGGCCGGGTGGCGGGACGGGGCGTGGTCTCGGTGGAGCTGACCGGAACGGATCTGCGGACGACGTACGAGCCGGTACGGGCCTCGGTGCGCGAGGGCGACGAGGTGGCGCCCGGAGAGGTCCTGGGGACGGTGGAGCCTACGGGCTCGCACTGCACGACCACGTGCGTGCACTGGGGCCTGCTCCGGGGCGCCGCCTACCTGGACCCGCTGTCCCTGCTCCCGCCGTGGCTGCTGAACGGCGGACCGTCGAGACTCCTGCCGGTCCTGAGCGTCCCGCTGCCCTAGATCTGCCCTAGATCTGCCCCAGATCAGCAGGCCCTGGCCGCGGACTCCCCGCGGACTCCCCGCAGCGCCATGGCCACCGCCGCCTCGGTGATCGCCGCCGGTTCCTCCGCCGCCCCCAGCTCGATCCGCCGCACGGCCGCGTCGACCACGCCCTGCAGCAGCATCGCGGCCAGCCGCGGCTCCGCGTGCCCCATCTCCCCGAGCGCCTCGACGATCATCGCGACCAGCCCACCGTGCGCGGCCCGGATCTTCTCGCGGGCCCCCGCGTCCAGCTCACTGGCGGAGATCGCCACCACGGCCCGGTGCCGCCGGTCCCCCACCAGCACCAGCTGCTGCCGTACGTACGCCTCGACCTTGCCCTCGGGCGATCCGGCCCGTTCCATGGCCGCCGAGACCTCCGCGGCCCACACGGGGAAGTCGACCCGGCACAGCTCCTCGACGACCGCCGCCCGCGACCGGAAGTACTCGTACACGGACGACCTCGCCAGCCCCGTCCGCTCCGCGAGAGCCGGGAACGTCAGCGCCTCCGTCCCACCCTCGGACAGCAACGACCGAGCCGCGTCCAGCAGGGCGGCTCGCTGCATCGACCGGTGCTCGGCCACGGAGGCCGCTCGAATCCTTGGCACGTCAACCACTTTACGGACGGGGCACCCCCGACGGGAACGTCTCCTCACATTGCGGGGATCGCGGAGGCCGCGGGGATAGCGGAGGCCGCGGGGATCGCGGAGGCCGCGGGGATCGCACGGATCGCAGGGAGAGACTCATCGGCACTCAGCGGCACTCCACGCCACCCATCGGCACTCAGCGCCGCTCAGCGGCCGAAACTCGCCAGCTTCGCCCTCAGCTGCAGCACGGACTTGGTGTGGATCTGGCTGACCCGGCTCTCGGTCACACCCAGCACGTTCCCGATCTCGGCGAGTGTGAGGCCCTCGTAGTAGTACAGCGTGACCACGGTCTTCTCCCGCTCGGGCAGGGTGTTGATCGCCCGCGCCAGGAACCGTCTGAGCTCACGGTCCTCGGCCACCTCCACGGGATTGTCCGCGGCGGTGTCCTCCAGCGTGTCCATGAGGCTGAGCCGGTCGCCGCCCTCTCCCCCGACATGCAGCAGCTCCTCCAGCGCCACCACGTTCGCCAGCGACAACTGGCTGAAAACGGCGTGCAGTTCGTCGACGGCGATGCCCATCTCGCCGGCGACCTCCCCTTCCGAGGGCGTCCGTCTTAGGCGGGCCTCCAGCGTCGCGTACGCCCGCTCCACGTTCCGCGCCTTCTGCCGCACCGACCGGGGAATCCAGTCGAGCGCCCGCAGCTCGTCGATCATCGCGCCCCGGATCCGGGTGATCGCGTATGTCTCGAACTTGATCTCCCGGTCGATGTCGAACTTCTCGATGGCGTCGATCAGCCCGAAGACCCCCGAGGACACGAAGTCCGCCTGCTCGACGTTGGGCGGCAGACCGACGCTCACCCGCCCCGCCACGTACTTCACCAGCGGCGAGTAGTGCAGGATCAGCTGCTCCCGCAGCCGCTCGTCGCCCGTGTCCTTGTACGACCGCCACAACTCGTCGAGCGTCGAGGGAGCTGGCGGCCGCACGCGGCCACCGTCACGGGCGGCTGGGGGGATCGCCGCCCGATCGGACCCGGAGGTGTGCTGAGGCATTCGTCGCCTTGTGCCGTTCTGCCGTGAAGTACATGAAGTGCGTGGGAATCCACGTGAGCGTAGCGTGACTGGAGTGTCGCGGTGAGCGAAGCCCGTCGGGGAATCCGCGCGCGGACACATCCCCGAGGCCACCTCACCGTGTCGTTCCGATCGCCGTCCGTAACCACCTGAAGACGCCAACTACGAGTATTTCCACAGGTGTCAGGCCTCCCCCGGACGGCCGAACACGCTCCGTCAACACCGACCGCGCCCCCCGCGAACGGAGATCATCGCCTGGCGTGTCAACTTCCAGCTGTCGCCGTGTCGTTCGACGTAACCAAGTGCACGGAGTTCGTACAGTCTCGCGACCGCGTCATCCAGCGTGGTCTGCGCACCCCGCGCGATCACACCGGACGACACCGCGCCACGCCCCGGCAGCGCGGCCAGCACCCGCCGCGCATCGGGCTCCAGCAGGTCCCGGGGCAGGACGGGCCCGCGCCGGTCGGGCGCCAGCTGCCCCATGTCCCCGACGAGTTCGACGACCTCGGCGGCATCGGTGACGAGCACCGCGTCCTCCCGCAGCAGTCCGTGCACACCGGCTGACAGCCCGCTGGTGGCCGGCCCGGGTACTCCCATCGTGTGACGTCCGAGCCGCTGAGCTGCCCGTGCCGTGACCAGCGACCCGCTGCGATGGGCCGCCTCCACCACGACGGTCCCTCTGGTCAGGGCGGCGATCACCCTGTTGCGCACGACGAATCTGCTCGGCGAGGGACGCTCGCCGGGCGGCAGCTCCCCCACGACGAGTCCCTGCTCCGCGATCCTGTTGATCAACTCGGTGTGTCCGCGCGGATAGGCCTGGTCCACCCCGCAGGCCAGCACCGCGACGGTGGCTCCTCCCGCACCGAGCGCCCCCCGGTGCGCGGCACCGTCCACCCCGTACGCCCCGCCGGACACCACGACCCACCCGTGTTCGGCGAGCTCGGCCCCCAGGGTGGCGGCCATGTGCGCCCCGTACTCGGTACAGGCCCGCGCCCCGACCACGGCAACGGACCGCAGCGCCCACATCCGCAGACTGGGCCGCCCCCGCACCCAGAGCCCCAGGGGCCGGGCATCACCGAGGTCGTCGAGCTGACCGGGCCATTCGGCGTCCCCCGGCGCCACGAACCGCATACCGGCCTCCCGGGCGACTGCGAGATCGCGCTCGGCATCGGCCTCCTCGGCCCGCGCCAACACCCCGCCCCACTTCCTGTCGGTCACCCCGACCAGTTGGGGGCCGCCGGCCCACAGCACCCGGGCCACCTCGACCGCCCCCATCTCCCGCACCCACCGGCCACCCACCTCGTCACCCGGTTCGAGCACACGGCTGAGGAAGACACGGGCCGACAGCTCCTGCTCCGGGTCGCCCTCGGCGCTCATGTCAGCGCTCCGATCGCCATGGGCACACCCCGCGGCACTCCTGTGCGCAGCTGCAGGGCCAGGGCGACGTCCATGGCGTCGGGCCGGTCGTGGCCGACCAGGTCGGCGACGGTCCAGGCGACCCGCAGCACCCGGTCGAGGCCGCGCGCGGTCAGCACACCCCGCTCCAGGCTGCGCTCGGCCTCGTCCATCGCGCCGCTCACCGCATGCCAGCGGTTGCGCAGCTCCCGGCCGGGGACCTCGCTGTTGGTCCGCCACGGCGTGCCGGCGAGCCGCGCCGCCGCACGCTCCCGGGCCGCGTGCACCCGGTCGGCGACCGTCGCCGTGGACTCGCCCCGCGCCCCGCGCCGGGTCAGCTCGCTCCGGGTGACGCGGTCCACCTCGACCCGCAGGTCGACCCGGTCGAGCAGGGGTCCTGACAGGCGTGCCTGGTAGCGGCGGATCGCCGAGGGCGGGCACTCGCAGAAGTCGTCGTTCTGCGAGAAACGGCCGCAGGGGCAGGGGTTGGCCGCCAGCACCATGAGGAACCTGGCAGGGAAGCGCACCACCCCTGCGCTGCGGGCGATCACGACATGCCCGGCCTCCAGTGGCTGCCGCAGCGCGTCCAGGGCATGGCTGCTGAACTCGGGGGTCTCGTCCAGGAACAGAACCCCCCGATGCGACAGGGACACGGCCCCGGGTCGCGCGATGCCGGGTCCACCGCCGACCAGCGCCTGCATGGTCGCCGAATGGTGGGGTGCGCAGTAAGGGGGGACGTCGATCAGGGGCTTGCCCGGGGGCAGCAGGCCCGCGACCGAGTGGACCGCCGTGACCTCCAGCGACTCCTGCCGGGTGAGCCGGGGCAGGATGGCGGGCAGCCGCTCGGCGAGCATCGTCTTGCCCGCGCCGGGCGGCCCTTCGAGGAACAGGTGGTGGCCTCCTGCCGCGGAGACCTCGACGGCCGTCCTCGCGGAGATCTGGCCCACCACGTCCGCGAGGTCGTGGCCCTGGTCGTGCAATGCGGCGCCCATGCTGTGCATGCCGGTGGCGGCGCCCGTGCCGGGCACCCGCAGGCCTGCGAGGAGCGGATCCGGGCGGCCCGGGTCCTCCGGTTCCTCGTCGGGCACGGGCTCGTCCGTCAGGACGGCGATCAGCTGCCGCAGGCTCCGCACCCCGAGGACGGACACACCGGGCACCAGTGAGGCTTCGGCGGCGGCGCACTCGGGTACGACCACCTGCTCGTAGCCTGCGTCCACGGCGGCCAGCACGGCCGGCAGGATGCCGCGGACCGGCCGCACCCGGCCGTCCAGCCCCAGCTCGCCGATCATCACGATGTCGGCGAGGACCCGGGGGTCGATGCGCTCGGAGGCGCCGAGCACCGCGCAGGCGACGGCGAGATCGAAACCGCTGCCGGCCTTCGGCACGGATGCGGGGCTGAGCCCGACCGTGAGCTTCTTCTGCGGCCACTCACCGCCCGAGTTGACGACCGCTGCCCGCACCCGGTCCCGGCTCTCGGACAGACTCTTGTCGGGCAGGCCGACCAGGGTGAACGCGGCGACTCCGGGTTCCAGGTCGGCCTGGACCTCGACGACGACGCCTTCGACCCCGACCAGTGCCACCGCGCACGTACGAGCGAATCCCATTCAGGCCACCCCCCGCGCATGCTCCACGCGAGCGGCTCCGCGCCGGGGCAGGACCACGCCGACCAGGTCGATGCGGACGCCTCCCGGTGGCGCGCCTCCGTGTGCGTGGATCCAATGCTCCGCGAGGCCGCGCAGTCGCCGGGCCTTCTCCGGTGTGACGGCGGCCATGGGGTGCTGGAAGGAATCCGCGCGGCGGGTCTTCACCTCGCAGACGACGAGCGTCTCGCCGTCCCGCGCCACAATGTCGATCTCCCCCGCCCGGCCACAGCGCCAGTTGCGCTCCAGGACCGTCATCCCGGCCCCGGTCAGCCGGCGGACGGCGAGATCTTCTCCGTATTTGCCGAGTGCGTTTCGTGCGTTCATGTCGGCACCACCTCCGGCGCCAACCGTCACGCATCCGCCCCGACCAAGTGGATCTTGGTGGACTACTCACCGGTTGTGGATAACTCCGCCACCCACAGGAGGGAACCGGAGCAGTGCCGACCTCTGCCCGGCCCCCAGCTCGGCAAGAGCGCGGCCTCAGCTCCCCGGCAGTTCCAGATCGCTCTTGTTCAGCTCCTCGATGTTCACGTCCTTGAACGTCAACACCCGTACCTGCTTCACGAACCGCGCCGGCCGATACATGTCCCACACCCAGGCGTCCGCCATGGACACCTCGAAGAACACCTCGCCCTGGACCGAGTGCACCTGCATCTCGTAGTCGTTGGTCAGGTAGAAGCGCCGCTCGGTTTCGATCACGTATTTGAACAGACCGACGACATCGCGGTACTCCCGGTAGAGCTTCAGCTCCATCTCGGTCTCGTACTTCTCGAGGTCCTCGGCGCTCATGGCATGTTCCCCTTCAGCCGTGCGATCCCACCATTGTGCGCCAGTCCCGTGTGCCCCCAGTCGATTTCCGGGTCGCCTGACGATCGGCGCTAGACGATTTCCGGGTCGAGGGTCACGGGTCCGGCGGGGGGACCTTCGTCGAGCAGCCTGCGCAGCAGCTCGGCGAGTCTGGTCGGATACACCGTCTCATGTGCCCGGGTCAGTTCCGCACACGTCCACCAGCGCGCTCCGGCGACACTGCGCCGCTCGAGCTCCGTGAAGCCTGTCGCCCGCGTGGCCGTCTGCGTCGTACGGGCCAGGTAGTACCACTCGTCCTGGTCCCAGCGGCGCCCCGCGAACGGGAACGAGCACATCCGCCGCCACAGCACCGGCCCGAGCTCGACGTCGGTGATTCCGGTCTCCTCGGCGAGTTCCCTCAGTGCGGCCTCTTCACGACTCTCCTCGCCCTCCAGACCGCCGCCGGGCGTGAACCACCAGTCGTCGGCCGGATCATCGGGCTCATGGCCGTGCAGCAGCAGGATGCGGTCGTCGGGGTCCAGCAGGATCACCCGGGCCACCTTGCGCAGGCCGCCCGAGTACGAGTCCTCGTACTCGTCCGTCGCCTCAGCGGGCACCCACGGGCTCCGTCCGGGTACGGGCACGGCGGCCGCCCAGCCGCTTGGCGACGGGGCCGTACGCGCCGCCCCCGAGGACCAGGACCGCTCCCACGGCGATCAGCGCGACGATCAGGCGCAGCGGGCCGGGGGTGGACAGCGGGCCGAGGGTCTCGAAGCCGGTGGGGCGGGCGAGCATGCCCTTCATGGGCCAGACGACGGCGTCCACGCGCGCCGTCACGGCCGAGCGGGCGACGGTGCCCTGGGCCGCGTCGCTGAGGTGGGCGGTGGAGTCCAGCGAGCCCTCGCGCTCGTCGCCGAGCAGGAAGAGCCGGCCCTTGGGGACCTTCACGGTCGGGATGTTCTTGTCCTCGACGACGCTGCCCTTGAGGTAGCCCTCGTCGATCTGCTTGCCGTTGACGGTCAGCTTGCCGTCGGTGCAGCAGGAGACGGTGTCGCCGCCGACCGCCACCACGCGCTTGACCACGGACGCGTTGGTCACCCAGCTCTTGTCGTTGAAGACGACGACGTCGCCCCGGCGTATCTCGCTGCCGTCGACGCGCTGCGCGAGGACCCGGTCGCCGGCGTCGATCGTCGGTGTCATCGAGGTGGTCGGGACGGTGTACGGCCGGTAGAGCACCACTCCCCAGCCGAATCCGCCGAGGAACAGCACGATGCCCAGTGCGACCGCGATCCCGGACAGTCGCTGTCCGGTCCTGGTCCCCACCGGGCCCGTGCTCTTGCCACCGCTGCGCGGGGCCGTACGCGTAGTGCTCTCGCCACCCATGGATCCGCACCCTACCCGGCGGTACCTGACCCGGTCAGCCCCTCCGGTGCCCACCCTGGTCACAACTGCACCAGGGCTTCACCAAGGGCTGCCCGAGCACGGGGCGGGGGGACGGAACCGGCCCTCAGCGGATCTCGGCCGCCTCGGCCTTCCTGCGGCGCCACAGCGCCACCGGGACCACGCCGACGAGGGCGACCCCGTTCGGCGCGGCGGTCAGGGCGGCGGACGCGGAGGACTTGTCGTTGATGCCCGGCTGGTCGAAGGTGTCCGGGATCGGGAGGGTGTCCCAGCGGTTGAGCGGCCAGGCGATCACGATGGCGCGGCCCACGACGTCCTTCACCGGGACCATGCCGTGGTGCTTGTCGCTCTGGTTGTAGCGGGAGTCGCGCGAGTTCTGGCGGTGGTCGCCCATGACCCAGATGTAGCCCTTGGGGACCTTCACCGTGAACTGGCCGCCCTGGTCGTCCACGCTGCAGGGCGTGTTGCCGGCGTAGACGAAGGAGGCGTCGTTCAGCGCCTTGCCGTTGACCTTCAGGGGGCCGGTGCCCTTGCAGGAGACCGTGTCGCCGCCGACGCCGATGACCCGCTTGATCAGGTCCTTCTCCTCGGCGGACGGCATCAGGCCGATCCAGCTGAGGACCTTCTGCACCGGGTTCGGGTTGGCGGTCGGTTCGCCGGCCAGCCAGTTGTCGGGGTCGTGGAAGACGACGACCTCGCCGCGCTCCGGCTTGGAGCCGAACCAGGGGGTGAGCTTGTCGACCAGGACGCGGTCACCCTGCTGGAGGGTGTTCTGCATCGAGTCCGACGGGATGGAGAACGCCTGCACCAGGAACGTCTTGATCAGCAGCGCGAGGACGAGCGCGATGCCGATGAGGATGGGCAGTTCCTTCCAGAAGGAACGCTGCTTCCTCGCCGTCCTGGGGGCCTCGCCGCCCGGGCTCTGTCCGTCCGCTCTGGTCTGCTCGTCGGGCGCGCCGTCGTCTCCCGCGCCGGAGTCACTCCCGGAGGTCACGGCGCTGTCCGCGGCCGGGACAGCTGCTTCCACGGGGCGTCCGCGGTGCTCCTCGCCGTCGTGTCCGGACCGTGCGCCAACCGCCACATCCCCCACGCCAACTCCTTACTCTGTGCCGCCGCCTGCCCCATACGCGGCGCAGGCCCACCACTCCCATAACGAGCGGGAGTTCCGCAGGGCTCGGGAGCTGGATAGCTGTGTTCGGATCGTCGGGTGCAACCCTATGCGACAGCTGGTCGGACGCGGTCGTCCCCGACACGGAGTCGGAAACGGTGGAGAAAGTTTTAGGTTCTTTCAAGGAAGTCCAGTGGCCGAACGGCCATGCGATGACCATCGCCCGGCCCACCACGGAACTCTCGGCGACCGTGCCGCCGTAGCTGGTGTTCATATGGGCGCGGGAGTCCGCGGAGTTGCCCCGGTGGTCGCCCATCACCCACAACCGGCCCTTGGGGACGGTGATGTCGAACTCCTGGGTGGAGGGGGCGTTGCCGGGATACAGGTAGTCGCCCTCGGTCAGGGGCACGCCGTTGACGGTCACCCGTCCCTGGGCGTCACAGCACTTGACGTGGTCGCCGCCGACGCCGATGACCCGCTTGATGAGGTCCTTGTCGTTGGCGGAGGGCAGCAGGCCGATGAAGGTGAGCCCCTCCTTGACCTGCTTGACCACGACGGGGTCGCTCTTCGTGGTGGTGGTCTGCTCTCCCGCGAGCCAGCCGCCGGGGTCCCTGAAGACGACGACGTCGCCGCGCTTGGGCTTGGAGCCGAACCATGGCGTGAACTTGTCGACCAGGACGCGGTCGCCGATCCGGATGGTCTGCTCCATGGAGCCGGACGGGATCACGAACGCCTGGACGAGGAAGGTCTTCAGGACCAGCGCAATGAGGACGGCGACGCCGACCAGAAGGGGTATCTCCTTGACCGCTCCGCGCCTGCGCCGTCGCTTGACCTTGCGCTGCAGCTTGCGCCGCTCGGCACGGGTGCGGCCGCCGGAGGGGGCGCTGCCGCTGCCGCTGGTGCGGCGGGAGCCGGTGGGCAGGAGGTGCTCGGTGCCGAAGGTGCTGCTGGGGGCCGCCCCACGCGGTTTGCCGCGGTTACCCATGCGCACCGCCCGCGGCGGGCACGCGCGCGTAGGCGCCCGGTCGGTGCAGATGCCTCCAGTGATCGGCGGGCCAGACGATCCAGTCGGCACGGCCGATGACGTCGGACACCGGGATCATGCCGCCGCCGGGCGAGCCCAGATGGTCGCGCGAGTCGCTGGAGACACTGCGGTGGTCGCCGAGGACGAAGAGGGTGCCGTCGGGCACGACGACGTGAAAGGGCACCGTCGACGGGGTGTCCCCGGGGTACAGGAACGACGATTCGTCGACCGACCGGCCGTTCACCTCGATCCTCCCCTCCTTGTCGCAGCAGACCACTCGGTCCCCACCTACTCCCACGACGCGCTTGATGTAGTCCGCGTTCCCGAAATACCCAGTTCCGTCGAACACCACAACATCGCCGCGGCGCGGCTCGGCACCGAAACGGTACGCCAACTTATTTACGAGAACCCGGTCCCCGATCCTCAATCCGTCTTCCATGGATCCGCTGGGAATCTGGAAGGGCTGCACCACGAAAGCGTTGAGGATCAGCAAAAACACCAGGCAGACCAGCACGAGCAGCGAGATCCGGCCACCGGGCAGCCAGTCGGTGACCCGCGACACCAACGCGAAACGCGACCGTCCCTCCACAGCCTCAGGTTCAGGGCCGGAAGAGCGGTCGCGCTCGGTGTGCTGTGCTTCGGTGTCCATCGGGGCCAGATGTTATCCGGCCCAGATGTGAACACCTGCGCGAGCTCAGCTGTCGCGCTTCTCCTTGATCTTCGCGGCCTTACCGCGCAGCTCGCGCAGGTAGTAGAGCTTGGCGCGACGCACGTCACCACGGGTGACGAGCTCGATCTTCTCGACGATCGGGGTGTGCACCGGGAAGGTGCGCTCGACGCCGACGGAGAAGGAGACCTTGCGGACCGTGAAGGTCTCGCGGACACCGGCGCCCTGGCGGCGGATCACAACGCCCTTGAACTGCTGCACACGGGAGCGGTTGCCCTCGATGACGCGGACGTGGACGTTGACGGTGTCACCCGGGCGGAAGGCCGGGACGTCGCTGCGCAGCGACGCGCTGTCGACGGAGTCGAGCAGGTGAGACATTTCGTCTGCTTTCTTCGCTGATGCCACAGGTCATCAACGGCAACTAGGTGTTCTTCGAGGATGCTGTCCGGGTCGGGCGGGCGTCGTGTCCCCCTGTGGCAGGGGCGCGCGCCGGACGACGCACAACAGCTGGCTATTCTTCCACGCCCTCTGGCCTGCGCCAAAATCGGCCGTACGGCTCCCCCTCCGGATCGGGCGCCCAGCCCAGGATGGAGAGCATCTCGCGGTCCTTCTTGTCGAAGGCCTTGGGGTCGCAGCGCTCGATGAGGTCCGGCCGGTTGGCCGTCGTACGCCTGAGGGCCTCGTCCCGCCGCCAGCGGGCGATCTTGCCGTGATGACCGCTCAGCAGCACGTCGGGGATGCCCCGGCCGCGCCACTGCGGGGGCTTGGTGTAGACGGGCCCCTCCAGGAGGTTGGCCATGGCGCCGGGCGCGAAGGAGTCGTCCCGGTGCGACTCGGCGTTGCCCAGGACGCCGGGCAGCAGCCGGGCGACGGCCTCCGTGATGACCAGGACGGCCGCCTCGCCGCCGGCGAGGACGTAGTCGCCGATGGACACCTCGTAGACGGGCATACGGGTGCCGTACTCGTCGATCACCCGGCGGTCGATGCCCTCGTAGCGCGCGGGCGTGAAGATCAGCCAGGGGCGCTCGGAGAGCTCCACGGCGAGTTCCTGCGTGAAGGGACGCCCGCTGGGGGTGGGCACGATCAGCGCGGGCGCGCGTGAGCCGGTCTCGTAGCCGTCGGCGAGCGCGGAGTCCAGGGCGTCTCCCCAGGGTTCGGTCTTCATGACCATGCCGGGGCCGCCGCCGTAGGGGGTGTCGTCGACCGTGTTGTGGCGGTCGTACGTCCAGGCGCGCAGGTCGTGCACATGGACGTTCAACTGCCCACGCGCGCGTGCCTTGCCGACGAGGGAGACATTCAGGGGGTCGAGGTACTCGGGGAAGATCGTGACGACGTCGAGGCGCATCTTCTACGACTCTTCCCGCGTCGAGGCACTGGGCCCATCAGCGACTTCGTCGCGGGCGGCCCGGTCGTCGATCAGCCCGGGCGGCGGGTCGATGACCGCCCGCTGCTCCTCCAGGTCGACCTCCGTGACGATCTCCTCGACGAAGGGGACGAGGACCTCGGTGCCGTCGGGGCGCTCCACGATGAACAGGTCCTGGGAGGGCAGATGCGAGATCTCGGTGATCCTGCCCACCTCGACGCCGTCCTTGGTCACCACGTCGAGGTCGATCAGCTGGTGGTCGTAGTACTCGTCCTCCTCCTCCGGCAGCGCCTCGGGGTCGACCTCGGCGATCAGGAGGGTGTTGCGGAGGGCCTCGGCGGCGTTGCGGTCCCCCACGCCCTGGAAGCGCAGGAGGAGGCGGCCGCTGTGGACGCGGCCGGTCTCGATGGTGAGCGGGCCCGTGGCGGCGGGGTCCGTCAGCAGGACGGCGCCGGGCGCGAGCCTGAGCTCGGGCTCGTCGGTGCGGACCTCGACGGTGACCTCGCCCTTGATGCCGTGGGCACGGCCGATGCGAGCGACTACCAGCTGCACTGTGCTTGATCTCCTGTGGTACGACCGGTACGACTACGGGCCGGGGACGGCCCACTGGCCCTCCCCGGCCCGAGCCGGTGCTGCGTTTGACGTCAGCGGACGTGGTCCACGTCGACCAGGTCGACGCGGACACCGCGGCCGCCGATGGCGCCCACGACGGTACGCAGAGCGCGCGCGGTGCGGCCGTTGCGGCCGATCACCTTGCCGAGGTCGTCGGGGTGGACCCGGACCTCGAGAACGCGCCCGCGGCGCAGGTTGCGCGAGGCGACCTGCACATCGTCAGGGTTGTCGACGATGCCCTTCACGAGGTGCTCGAGAGCCTCCTCGAGCATGCTCAGGCCTCGGCCGACTCGGACTCGGCGGCAGCCTCGTCCTTCTTCTCCGCCTTCTTCTTCTGGGTGATCGCCTCACCCTTGCCCTCGTCGTCGCCGCCCAGGGCCTCGAAGGAGGGACGCGCCTTCTTCGGCTCGGCCACCAGCAGCGGAGCCGGGGCGGGCTCGCCCTTGAACTTCTGCCAGTCGCCGGTCTTCTTCAGGATGGCGAGGACGGGCTCGGTCGGCTGCGCGCCGACACCCAGCCAGTACGCGACACGGTCGGCGTCCACCTCGATGACCGACGGGTGGTAGGTCGGGTGGTACTTGCCGATCTCCTCGATCGCACGACCGTCACGACGGGTACGGGAGTCGGCGACGACGATGCGGTAGTGAGGCGAACGGATCTTGCCCAGACGCTTCAGCTTGATCTTGACTGCCACGGGAGTGGATTCTCCTGGTTTTGACGTGGTTGGGCACGGCGAGCTTGCCGCGTGGGGTTGCGGTACCCGAGTGCCCGATGGACGCGTCAGCCGGAGGAGAGAGGGGTCCTATGCGACTGTCGAGTACAGCTAGCCATTGTGCCACACCCCGCGGGTCCCTTCGGACCGATGGTGCTCGTGGACGGGCATGCCAGAGACGCACCCGGCGCTAGGGGAAGCCCCGGGTGCGCACCTCGGCCCGCGTGCGTGTCGGACCGGCAGCCACGAGATGCCGGTGGGTCACGCCGCGACTACGCCGCCCCGGCCACCTCGGGGATGCGGAACGGCTTGCCGCAGCCGCCGCACACGATCGGCGCCTGGGCCAGGACCGACGGGACGACCCGGACGTTGCGCCCGCAGTCGCACACGGCCTTGACCCGGACCCCGCCACCGGAGGAGCCATGGCGCGCGGCCGGCCCTCGGAAGCTCTTCGGGGTGTCCGCCGCGGTCGCCACCGTGTGGGCCTTCAGGGCGCGCTGGAGGCGCTCGATGGTCGGACGGTAGCGGCGCTTGGCCTCGGGGTTGAGCGTGACCAGCGAGAAGCCGCTGCTGGGATGCGGCTCCTCGGGATGGTCCAGGCCCAGTTCCTCGGCGATCGCGAGGAATCTGCGGTTGTGGTATCGGCCGGCACGGGATGTGTCGCGCACGCCGCGGGCGGCGGCGATGCCATGGACTGCCTCATGAAGCAGTCGCTCGAAGGAGAGCTCGTGACCGCAGGCGGACGAGGACTCTCCGATCAGGGACTCTGGCGCGGCAAGGTCCGGCAGCTCGGGGTGGTACCGCTGAATGTCGGCCCACGCCTCTGCCAGCTCTGCGGCGAGAACAGGTGGTGTCTGTGTCGTGCTCACGTAATGACAACGAGCGGGGGTGCCGCCGTGTTCCTATTCCGGGGCATCCCAAATAATTTGCACGTACCCGTCAGTTGCCGCTGATGCGTGGAGACGAGGGCCAGTGCGCCGATCTGCGCATAAGCTTCACAGCTCCTACCAAGCTGGTACGTAGGCCAACGTACGACCCGGCGTGTAGACGATGTCCACTCGCCGGTGCGGCTGTGATCCGCGGATGCGCAAGGGGCGTTTCGGTCGCTCTTGCGGCGGAAGGATCCCGTCCTGGTAAGCGCGCGCGGCGGCTGTGACGTTACCGGTCGCTCCGTCACCCTCGGGAACCGGGCCGTCCGCTCGCCGTGATGTTACGGGCCCAGGTTGCCGGGATGTGAAATCTCGCCACTCAGGCGCCCGAGCCACAAGCCGGGCCCTGTTACCCCTGGACGAGCGGTCGAGTGCGGAGTTACCTGGCATACGGGGGCAGTGCGAGCGCACGTCACGGGGGCCATGGAATCGGGCACGGCTGCATCTCTCGGCGGATTGGGGCGCTTTACATGACACCTACGCTCGTGCGGCAGCACCTGTCTCACGCGGGGTCGGCGCCCCGTGCGGATCTGCGTGCACGCGCGCGTGACTGGTCCGAGATCCAGGAGCGGATGCTGGTGCCGCTCTACGAGGCCGTCTACAAGCGACTCGAAGTGGGCGCCGGCACACGGTTGCTGGGGCTCGGCTGCGGCAGCGGGCTCGCCCTCTTGATGGCGGCGTCGAGAGGCGCGGCCGTCACCGGTGTCGACCACTCCTCCCCCGAGCGGCTCGCCCTCGCGCGGGAGCGGCTGCTCCAGGACGCGGGCAGCGCACGCGCGCGTGCGGACACCGGGATCACCCGGATCGTCGACGGTTCGGCCGAGGACCTGGCGGCCGCGGGCGACGCGGAGACGCCCGCGTACACGCTGGTGACGGCTTTCGAGCCCATCGGGTGTCTGGCGGGCGACTCGGAGGGGCTCGGCGGGCTGCTGAGGACAGCGACACCGCTCGCCGAGCGCGGGGCGCCCGTGGTGCTCGCCGGCTGGGGTCCGCCGGAGCGCTGCGCCACGTCGTCCGTGCTGCGGGTGGCCACCAGGCTGGCGGATCCGCTGCGCAGCTCGGCGAGTTGGCGCCCCGCCCTTCGCGACGACCTGGAGGAGGTCGCCCAGCGGGCCGGTCTGAAGCCGGACGGCTCCGGGCGGGTCGCCTGTCCCTTCGGGTACGCGGACGCGGAGAGCGCGCTCAAGGGGCTGCTGTCGACCGGGCTGTTCGACGCGGCGATCACGGCGACCGACCAGACGCAGGTCAACAAGGAGTTGACGGAAGCGCTGCACCGCTACATGCGCGCGGACGGCACGGTGTGGATGCCGAACGTCTTCCGGTACCTCATCGCGCGCGTGCCCTGAAGCGCGCGCCCCGAAGCGCCTGCCCTGAAGCGTGCGCCCCGAAGCGCCTGCCCTGAAGCGTGCGCCCTCCCCGGGCGAGCGACCCCGTTCACACCTCCGCCTCCTTCCGCAGGCGGGTGATCCCGGCGATCCGGTACGCGTCCGCCTCCTCCAGGCTCTCCCTCTCCAGCAACGCCTCGGCGAGGGCGTCCAGTCGGTCGCGGTGGTCGCGGAGCTTGCGGCACGCCTCCTCGTAGCACTCGTCGACGATCCGGCGCATCTCGCCGTCGATGACGTCGAGCGTCTGGGGGGCGGCGGCGAGGCCGTAGGCCTGCTGGGCGTCGTTCGGGAGGGCGGACAGGCGGCCGACGCGCTCGCTCATGCCCCAGCGGGCGACCATCCCGCGCGCGATGGTGGTGACCTGCTCCAGGTCGTTCTCGGCGCCGGTCGTGACCACCCCGTAGACGACCTGTTCGGCGGCCATGCCGCCGAGTGCGCCGATGATCCGGCCGCGCAGGTACTCCTCGGTGTAGGCGTACTTGTCGGACTCCGGCGTGGAGAGTGTGACGCCGAGGGCACGGCCGCGCGGCACGATGGTGATCTTGCGGACGGGGTCGGCGCCGGGCTGGAGCATGCCGAGGAGGGCGTGGCCGCTCTCGTGGTAGGCCGTACGGCGGCGCTCCTCGTCGGGCATCACCAGGGGCCGTTCCGCGCCCAGTTGGACCTTCTCCAGCGCCTCCGAGAGGTCGGACTGCGTCACCGTCTCCTGCCCCCGTTTGACGGCGAGAAGGGCGGCCTCGTTGGCGAGGTTGGCCAGTTCGGCGCCGGTCATGCCCGGGGTGGTGCGGGCGACCTGGGCCAGGTCGACCCCAGCGGCGAGCGGGATCTCCCGGGTGTGGATCTCCAGGATGGCCTCACGGCCGCCGCGGTCAGGGGGCGAGACCATGACCACGCGGTCGAAGCGGCCGGGGCGGGTCAGGGCCGGGTCGAGGACGTCGGCGCGGTTGGTGGCGGCGATGACGATGACGCCCTCGGAGCCGGAGAAGCCGTCCATCTCGGTGAGGATCTGGTTGAGCGTCTGCTCGCGCTCGTCGTGGCCGCCCATGGCGGAACCGCCCCCGCGGGCCCGGCCGATGGTGTCGATCTCGTCGATGAAGATGATCGACGGCGCCACCTTGCGGGCCTCCGCGAACAGCTCACGCACGCGTGAGGCACCGACACCGACGATCATCTCGATGAACTCGGAGGCGGAGGCCGAGAAGAACGGCACCCCGGCCTCCCCCGCCACCGCCCGCGCCAGCAGCGTCTTACCGGTACCGGGCGGCCCCGCGAGCAGCACGCCTCTCGGCATCTTGGCGCCCATCCGGCGATAGGCGTCCGGGTTCTTCAGGAAGTCGACGACGTCGTTGAGCTCGCCCTCGACCTCGTCGATGCCGGCGACGTCCTGGAAGGTCGTGCGCTTCCTGCCGGGCTCCAGCTCCACCGGCCTGGGCGGCGCCTTGCGGCCGAGCATGCCGCCCGCGCCGCCCATGCCCGCGCTCATCCGCCGCGCGATGAACACCCACACCGCGATCAGCAGCAGCATGGGGCCCAGCGAGATCAGCAGATTGGCCAGAAAACTACGGTGCTGGACGACCGGCTCCGCCGTGACCGTGACGTCGTGCCTGGTCAGGTCGTCCCAGATCTTGTCGCTCGCGAAGGTGGGCCGCTCGGTCTTGAACTTGGTGTACTTGCCACCGCCGTCCGGGTTGCCCTGCTCCTTCTTGAGCTGGCCCTGGATCGCGTTGCCCTTGGCGTAGATCTTGCTGACGTTGCCCGCGCCGACCTGCTTGCTGAACTCGGTGTAGGAGATGGTCGGCTCGTTGCCCTCGTTGAAGAAGGACAGGATCAGGTTCGCGATCAGGAAGACGACCAGCGCGGTCAGGATCAGGCTCCACCAGCCGCCGCGCATCCGCCGCCCGCCCGACGGCGGCTTCTGCGGCTCCTCGGGCGTGCCCTCGGTACGCCAGGGCTGCTCGGGCGACTTGCGCGGCGGGGCGGGGTTGGTCATATCGGGACGTTACGACAACGACCAACCCCCGGCACGTCCAGCGGGCACGCGCCCGACCTGGGCGCGATACGAACTCGGCCCATGAACCACGAACCAAGCCCGTGAACCACGACCTCAGCCCATGAACTTCTTGAACTCGTCCGGCAGCTCGAAGTCCTGCGGGGCCTGCTGGCCGGGCACGCCGAACGCGTTGCCCCCCTGCTGGGCGGCGGCGCGGCGGGCGGCCTCCTCCTGCTCCTGCTGCTTGCGCTTCATCGGGTTGCCGGAGCGCTGCTTGCCCTTGGCCTGCTTCTGCTGCTTGCGCTGACGGCCGGGGCCGCCGCCCATGCCCGGCATCCCGGGCATCCCCGGCATACCACCGCCCTGGGCCATGCGGGACATCATCTTGCGCGCCTCGAAGAACCGCTCGACCAGGTTCTTCACCGCGCTGACCTCGACACCGGAACCGCGCGCGATACGGGCGCGGCGGGAACCGTTGATGATGGTCGGGTCCTGGCGCTCGCCCGGGGTCATCGACTTGATGATCGCGGCGGTGCGGTCGACGTCCCGCTCGTCCAGGTTGTTGATCTGGTCCTTGATCTGGCCCATGCCGGGGAGCATGCCGAGCAGCTTGGAGATGCTGCCCATCTTCCTGACCTGCTCCATCTGGGCCAGGAAGTCGTCCAGGGTGAAGTCCTGGCCCTTCTTGGACGCCAGCTTGGAGGCCATCTTCTGGGCCTCTTCCTGGCTGAACGTCTTCTCCGCCTGCTCGATCAGGGTGAGCAGGTCACCCATGTCGAGGATGCGGGAGGCCATCCGGTCCGGGTGGAAGGCGTCGAAGTCCTCGAGCTTCTCGCCGTTCGACGCGAACATGATCGGCTTGCCGGTGACCTGGCGGATCGACAGGGCGGCACCACCGCGGGCGTCACCGTCGAGCTTGGAGAGCACCACGCCGTCGAAGCCGACGCCGTCGCGGAAGGCCTCGGCGGTGTTGACCGCGTCCTGGCCGATCATCGCGTCGACGACGAAGAGGATCTCGTCCGGGGAGACAGCGTCGCGGATGTCCGCGGCCTGCTGCATCATCTCCTGGTCGATGCCGAGACGGCCGGCGGTGTCCACGATCACGATGTCGTGGAGCTTGGACCTGGCGAAGTCGATGGAGTCCTTGGCGACCTTGACCGGGTCGCCCACGCCGTTGCCCGGCTCCGGCGCGTAGACGGCCACACCGGCGCGCTCGGCGACGACGCTGAGCTGGTTCACGGCGTTGGGGCGCTGGAGGTCGGCGGCGACCAGCAGCGGCGAGTGGCCCTGTTCCTTCAGCCAGCGGCCGAGCTTGCCCGCGAGGGTGGTCTTACCGGCACCCTGCAGACCCGCCAGCATGATCACGGTGGGCGGCTGCTTGGCGAAGCGCAGCCGGCGGGTCTCGCCGCCGAGGATCGTGACGAGCTCCTCGTTCACGATCTTCAGGACCTGCTGGGCGGGGTTCAGCGCCCGGGAGACGTCGGCGCCCATGGCCCGGTCCTTGACGTTCTTGATGAACGTCCGGACGACCGGGAGGGCGACGTCGGCCTCCAGGAGCGCGATGCGGATCTCGCGCGCGGTGGCGTCGATGTCCGCCTCGCTCAGACGCCCTTTGCCGCGCAGGTTCTTGAAGGTCGCTGACAGGCGATCGGAGAGAGTGTCGAACACGGCGGCGTCGGTCCTCGGAGTCGGGAGCAGGGTGAGCGTCTTCCAGGGTATCTGGCTCGGCGGGACAATCATCCCCGCCCGCGCATACAGGCCGGGCGGGGACGGCCCCGGTGTCAGCCGCGCAGCGTCTCTTCCAGCTTCCGCGCCACGGAGACCGCCTCCTCGGCCGGCAGGGGCGCGCCCTCGGGGCCGGTCACGTAGAAGGCGTCCACGGCGTTGGCGCCCAGCGTCGACACATGCATGCTGCGCACCCGCACCTTGGCGTCGTCCAGCGCCCGCCCGATCCGGTGCAGCAGACCGGGGGCGTCCTGGGCGCGCACCTCGATGACGGTGGCGTGCCGGGAGGCGGCCGACGCGACCGTCACCCGCGGCGGCGGGGCCACCACGCCCCTGCGGCGCGGATAGGCGGCCTCGCGCTCGGCCAGGCGCCCCGCGATGTCCAGGGAGCCGTCCAGGGCCCGTACGAGGTCGGCGCGCAGCCGGGCCGCCTGCGGCAGCGAGCCGTACTCGGCGGCGACCCGCCAGTCCAGCAGCAGCACCGAGCCCTCCACGCCGTCCGGCAGGTCCAGGGCGCGCAACTCGGCGGTGCGGACGGTCAGTCGGTGCACCGCCAGCACACCGGCCACGGCGGGCAGCACACCCCGCTGGTCCGGTACGGCGATCAGCAGCTCCACCCCGAGCGGTTCCGGGTCGCCGGAGGGCTGGTCCTCGGTCGGCGGTTCGGTCTGGGCGCGCAGGGAGAGCACCGGGCTGCCGGTGGCGATCGCCTCGATGGCGAGCCGCTCCTGCTCGGCGGTGGGCGCGGCGGGCTCGGGCTCGTCCAGCGCGTTCCCGGCGAGCACGGCACCGACCCGCTTGACCAGGTCGGCGACGAGCGAGCCCCGCCAGGACGACCAGGCCGCGGGCCCGGTGGCCAGTGCGTCCGCCTCGGTCAGGGCGTGCAGCAGCTCCAGGGTGCCCTGCGAGCCGACCGCCTCGGCGACCGCGTGCACGGTGGCCGGGTCCTCCAGGTCACGGCGGGTGGCGGTGTCGATCAGCAGCAGATGGTGCCGTACGAGGGTCGCGAGTACGGCGACGTCGTCCCGGTCGAAGCCGATGCGCGCGGCGACGTCCTTGGCGATGATCTCGCCGGCCACCGAGTGGTCGCCGGGCCAGCCCTTGCCGATGTCGTGCAGCAGGGCGGCGACGAGCAGCAGGTCGGGGCGGTGCACCCGGCGGGTGAACTCCGAGGCGCGGACGGCCGTTTCGATCAGGTGCCGGTCGACGGTCCAGATGTGCACGGCGTTGCGCTGCGGGCGGCAGCGCACCCGCTCCCAGTCGGGCAGCAGCCGGGTGATGAGCCCCTCGGCCTCCAGCGCCTCCCAGACCTCGATGGTCGGGTGGCCCGAGCCGAGCAGCGTGACCAGCTGTTCGCGGGCCTCGGCGGGCCAGGGCGTGGGCAGGGGGCGCGCGATGGACGCCATGCGCCGTACGGCGTGCAGGGAGAGCGGGAGGCCGGCCTGTGCGGCGGCGGCCGCGGCGCGCAACGGCAGCACGGGGTCGCGCTCGGGGCGTGCGGCACGGGCGAGCACCACCTCGCCGTCCTGCTCCACCACGCCCTCGGCGAGCGGGGAGCGCTCGGCGACCGGCTTGCCGCCGCCCAGCATGGCGCGCAGCCGGGGCCGCACGGCGCGCGAGCGCAGCACGCGCCCCACCTCGCGCCAGGTGACGTCACTGGCGTACGCGATGACGCGCGCGGCCTCGTAGACCTGGCGCAGGAGCGTGTCGGCGTCGAGCAGTCCGAGTTCGGCGGCGACCTGGTCCTGTTCCTGGAGTGCGAGCCGGTCGGTCGCGCGCCCGGTGGCGAGGTGGAGCGCGTCGCGGACGTCGAGCAGCCGGCGCCGGGCGTCGTCGAGGCCCTCGCGCGGGGCGTCGGCCAGCCAGGAGGCGGCGACGGCGCGCAGGGTGGTGGCGTCGCGCAGCCCGCCGCGCGCCTCCTTCAGGTCCGGTTCCAGCAGGTACTGCAGCTCGCCATGGCGTTCGGCGCGCTCGGCGCACAGTTCCTGCAGTTCGGGCAGGCGCTTGGGGGCCTGGTTGCGCCAGTCGGCGAGGACGGCGGTGCGCAGACCGGCGTTGAGACCGAGGTCGCCGGCGATGTGGCGGGCGTCCAGGAGGCCGAGTTGGACCTTCAGATCCTCCCCGGCGGTCTTGCGGGCCTCCGCCGGGGTGCGCACCGAGTGGTCCAGGGAGAGACCGAGGTCCCAGACGGGGTACCAGAGACGGTCGGCGAGCGCGGCGACCGCCTTGCTGTCGCTGCCGTCGTGGAGGAGGAGCAGGTCCAGATCGCTGCGCGGGGACAGCTCGCCGCGCCCGTAGCCGCCGACGGCGACCAGGGAGACCCCGCGCAGCCCCTCGGCTCCGGCGGCGAAGAGTCCCGTCAGCCAGTCGTCCGTCAGCGCGGACAGAGCCGCACGGCGCGGCGGCCCGGACTGCTCCCCCTCGGTGAGGAGGCGCAGCCGGGCCGCCGCGTAGCCGCTGGGTCCCGAGTCTTCTGCTTCGTTGTGAACGTCCGTACTCGACACCCAGGAGCTCCTGTTCTTTTTCTGTCAGAGCGCGTCGGGGCCGCGCTCGCCGGTCCGCACCCGGACCGCCGTCTCGACCGGGATCGACCAGACCTTGCCGTCACCGATCTTGCCTGTGCGGGCCGCCTTGACGACGACCTCGATCAGCTGCTCGGCGGCGTCGTCCTCGGCCAGTACCTCGATACGGATCTTGGGCACCAGGTCGACGGTGTACTCGGCACCGCGGTAGACCTCGGTGTGGCCCCGCTGACGACCGTAACCGCTCGCCTCGGTGACCGTCAGGCCGTGGACCCCGAAGGCCTGGAGGGCTTCCTTGATCTCGTCGAGCCGGTGCGGCTTGACGACGGCGGTGATGAGCTTCATGCGTCCACCTTCTTGCCCGAGGCCGGGGCCTCGCTGCTGTCCGACGAGGAGGCGAGGCGGGCGGCGCTGCCGACGCCCGCGTAGTCGTAGGCGGTCTCCGCGTGCTCGGCCTGGTCGATGCCGGCGACCTCGACGTCCTCGTCCACGGTGAAGCCGATCGTCTTGTCGATCAGGAAGGCGAGGATCGCGGAGACGACCAGCGAGTAGCCGAGCACCGCGCCGACACCGACGAACTGCAGGCCGAGCTGGTGGAGGCCACCGCCGTAGAAGAGGCCCTTGGCGGTCTGGCCGACGCCGCCGGTGGCGAAGAGACCGATGAGCAGCGAGCCGAGGATGCCGCCGACCATGTGGACGCCGACCACGTCGAGCGAGTCGTCGTAGCCGAACCGGTACTTCAGGCCGACCGCGGCGGCGCAGCCGACACCGGCGATGAGGCCGACCGCTATGGCGCCGAGCGGGCTGACCGAGCCACAGGCCGGGGTGATGGCGACCAGACCGGCGACCGCGCCGGAAGCGGCACCCAGGGTGGTGAAGGCGCCGTGCTTGATGCGCTCGTAGCCGAGCCAGCCGAGCAGGGCCGCGGCGGTGGCCACCTGCGTGTTGGTGAACGCGACGGCCGAGACGCCGTCGGCACCGAGCCAGGGGCCCGCGTTGAAGCCGAACCAGCCGAACCACAGCAGACCGGCGCCGAGCATGACGAGCGGCAGGTTGTGCGGCCGGAACGGGTCCTTCTTGAAGCCCACCCGCTTACGGATGACGAGGATGGCACCGAGCGCCGCGGCACCGGCGTTGATGTGCACCGCCGTACCACCGGCGAAGTCGATCACGCCCAACTTGAACAGCCAGCCGGTGTTCGGCTCCCAGACCCAGTGGGCGACCGGGAAGTACACCAGGGTGGCCCACAGCGCGATGTAGACCGACCACGCCACGATCTTGACGCGGTCCGCCAGCGCACCGCTGATCAGCGCCGGGGTGATGATGGCGAACATCAGCTGGAAGACGGCGAACGCGTAGATCGGGATGTTGAACGTCGCGAACGGCTCGGTCAGGCCGATGTTGCGCATGCCGACCCAGTCGAAGCCACCCAGGAAACCGTTGCCGGTGTCGAAGGCGATGCTGAAGCCGTAGAGCGTCCAGAGGATGGTGATTATGGCGATGCTGATGAAGCTCATCATCAGCATGTTCAGCACACTCTTGACCCGGACCATGCCACCGTAGAAGAAGGCGAGGCCAGGGGTCATCAGCAGCACCAGTGCGGCGCTCAGCAGCATGAAGGCGGTGTTACCGGTGTCGATCTTGGGAGCTGCTGCTGCTAGCGTCAGGATGCCTTCTGGCATCGGCGTCTCCTCGTCATTCGAACGGCCCGTGCGGGCAAGGTCGGGATTGGGCCGGTTTTCGCCATGAGGTTGTCCCAGCCGGGTTTCCATGGATGCCGCACAATGTTTCGGGCACGTGACGAAGAAGTCGCCCACGTTACGGGGCGATGAATCGGCGCCCCAGCTGCGGCCGCCGTGACCACTCCGTGACCACGCGGGGTGTTCTCCGGAGCTGTATACGGCCCGTTTGACCTGGCCAGTTCGGGCGCCGCGCACACGCACGCGGGGGCGGACACGCTTCAGTGTCCGCCCCCGCGTCTTCCGGATCTGCGTCAGGGCTTGACGCAGGCCTTGATGGTGTTGGTCCCGGAGTCGGACCTGTTGCTGATGTATGCGGTCACCGTGGTCCGCGCCGACAGGCAGAGCGCGGTCTTGTATTTGATGTGCACCTCACCGTTGAAGTCGACCGGACGGCCGCTGTTGCTCTGGGTGTAGTTGTTCGCCTTGACCGAGTAGGTCGTGGCCCGGGTGCCCGCATTGCGCCTGCCGCACTCCACGGTGGGGGTGACGGCGACGGTCCACTGGTAGCCGGCGGCGATCGCGACGTTCAGCTTGCACTTCGTGCTCTCGTACCAGCGCTGGGTCATCGCCATCTTGGTGACGGTGGCGCTCTTGCCCCCGCTGCACTTGGTCAGCACGGTGGTGTGCATCGTCGGGTTGATGAGCTTGACGCCCAGGAAGGCGTCCGCGATGGCGCCGTGCTGCTTGTAGAGGTAGTGCTTGAAGGTGACCTTGCCCGACAGCGTCGTCTTGACGCAGCGCTTGAGGGGCTTGGAGTAGAAGTTCGCGCTCTTGCTGTAGGGCTTGGTGTACGTCTTGATGTCGATCGCCGACGCGTCGGTGGCGGTGACGGCGAGCAGCCCGGTGGACACGACGCCCGTGGCGAGGGCAGCCGCGATCAGCTTCTTGGCCATATGTGGTTCCCCCTGTGCATCAGGAACGGCAGACCGTGCTGCCGTCCGAATCGCGACCGACCATGATCGGCGGCGGAGCGCCCACCTTGCCAAAGTCGCCGTGGACACCAAAAGCGAGGGTGGGGAAAGCCTTTGCCAAGAACCTCCATGACACGGCAAACCGGCCACGGACGGCCTTCCGATGACCTGGCACGGGGGAGCCGAGTCGGGCAGTTCGGGAGGGCCGGCCGCGGCCGGGGTACAAGGGATTCAGACCGCCTCGGCGGTCTCCGGGAGCTCGATCGCGAGCTTCTCGGTGAGGTCCACGACCGCGGCGAGATCCCCGAAGTCGCGTACAGCCGTGTCGACGGTCTTTCGAATACGAGTGTTCACGCGCTCGGAGCGGACCTTCTTGGCGATGTGCATGGCCCGCTCCGCCAGCACCGCGCTCTGCTCGGGCTCACGCCGCAGCAGGTGCACCGTGGCCAGACCGATCAGGTTGAGTGCGTACGACCGCTGGTGCTCGGTGTCCTTGGCGAACAGATCGACGGCCTGCTGCATCACGGGCTCGGCCAGCGAGGCGTAGGTCGGGCTGCGGCCCGCGACATAGGCGAGGTCGCGGAAGGAGTGGCTGTTCTCGCCGTGCAGCTCGGCCTCGGAGAAGAAGCGGATCCAGTCGGGCTCCGGGTCGTCCCACTCCTCGATGTCGGCGTAGGTGTCCTCGGCCATCCGCACCGCCCGCTTGCACTTGCCGGGCTGGCCCATGTTGGCGTAGGCGCGGGCCTCCATCGCATACAGCATCGACTGGGTGCGCGGGCTCGCGCAGTCCCGGCTGCCGTACTGCGCGAGGTGGATCAGCTCCAGGGCGTCGTCGGGCCGGCCGAGGTGGATCATCTGACGGCTCATGCTGGACAGGACGTACGAGCCGAGGGGCCGGTCACCGGCCTCCTTCGCGGCGTGCAGCGCGAGGACGAAGTACTTCTGGGCGGTGGGCTGCAGCCCGACGTCGTACGACATCCAGCCCGCGAGCTCGGCCAGCTCGGCGGCGACCTTGAACAGCTTGCGGGTGGTGGCCTCGGGCTGGGGTTCCTGGAGGAGGTCGGTCACCTCGTGCAGCTGGCCCACGACCGCCTTGCGGCGCAGACCGCCGCCGCACTGGGCGTCCCACTGGCGGAACATCACCGTGGTGGACTCCAGCAGGTCCAGCTCGGGCCGGGACAGTCGGCCGCCGCGGCGGCTCGCGGGGGTCGGCTCGGGCTCCGGCTGCGCGGCCCCGGGGCCGGGCACCAGCCAGCGCTGCATGGGCTCGATGAGGGACGGGCCGGCGGACAGGACCAGCGAGGTCCCGAGGAAGCCGCGCCGCGCCAGCATCAGGTCGCTGCGCGAGAACTCGCTGAGCAGCGCCACCGTCTGCGGGCCCGTCCAGGGCAGGTCGACGCCGGTCGCGGAGGGCGACTGGCGGGCCGCGCGCAGGCCGAGGTCCTCGACGGAGACCACCAGGCCGAAGCGCTCGGAGAACAGCTCGGACAGGATCCTGGGGATGGGTTCGCGGGGGTTCTCGCCGTCGAGCCAGCGGCGCACCCGGGAGGTGTCCGTGGAGATGTGGTTGGCGCCCAACTGACGTGCCCGGCGGTTGACTTGGCGGGCGAGTTCACCCTTCGACCAGCCGCTGCGGACGAACCACGAAGTGAGCAGCTCGTTCGGGCGCTTGTCCGTGCCGGCCGCTGCCGCCCCACTTCCGCCGATGCCGCTCACTGGAACGCCCCCATCCCTGAGACCACTTGTCGCTGAGTGCGCCAAGCCCTATCAGAATGCCGGTAAATAGGTCTCCCCGTCCGATGGTTCTCACCCTTCGAACGGAAAGCCGAGTTGCCTCCGGCATACCCACAAGTGCATGTGTCCCCAGGACTCGTGCACACAAAGTAATCCTACGATCACGGGTCCAGCCATGGCGAACCGGGAAACGCCACCATTCGCCACCCCTTCGAATGAACTCACGGTGGCTTCCACACGATTCACTTGACATAGGACGGCCGCGAGTAGGCGGAGCGATGCACTCAGGGGCGCGCGCCGTCGAGTTCACCACCCGGGGCACTTCGGAGCGCCGCCTGAAACCGAGCGGATCCGGTGAACCCGGAACACAAAGGGTCACGTTCCGTATTCGTGTCGTAACCACCGACGCGTCGGACACGTTGGAGGGGGTATGGGGTTCACGATCGGTGGCATCCGGGAGATCCGCTCCGGCGCGCGCAGGCGAGGCCGCACCTCGGAGTGCACCGCCGTCGCCGAGTTCACCGGCCTGTGGGGCTGGGACGTCGTGGCGGGCGCGCGGGCCGCCGGGGGCGCGTGTTCCTGCGGTGACTGCGACTGCCCCGCGCCGGGCGCGCATCCGCTGGGCTTCGCGCCCCAGGTGCGGGCAGGCGCCACCCTCGACGAAGTGACCAAGACCTGGGGCGAGTTCCCCGGCGCCTCGGTCATGCTCGCGGTGGGCGGCGCGTTCGACGTCATCGAGGTGGCCGAACCGGCCGGCAGAAACGCGCTGGCCCGCCTGGAGCGCATGGGCCTCCCCCTCGGCCCGGTCACCGTCACGCCCGAAGGCCGCGCCCAGTTCTTCGTCGCCCCCGGCGCCGCCGCCGAGCTGCCCGACCTCCTGTACCGCATGGGCTGGGACGACCCGAGCGCCCTCGACCTGCGCGCCCTGGGCCCCGGCACCCACATCACGGCTCCACCGTCCGACCGGGGCGGCCTCGGCCCGGTGCGCTGGCTGCGCCCGCCGTCCCTGGACACGGCGACGAGGCCACCGGCGGCCCGGCTGCTGCTGGGGACACTGGCCTACGTGGCGCACCGGTCCCGGGCGTAGCCGCACACAGCGAAGCGCCCGCTCCCGACTGCACCTCGGGGGCGGGCGCTTCTCACAGCATCCCGGCGAGCGAGTACACCCACCGGCCGGCTAATCGCCGATAAGGGCGTCAACGAACGCCTCCGGCTCGAACGGCGCGAGGTCGTCGGCGCCTTCGCCCAGGCCGACCAGCTTGACCGGCACGCCCAGCTCGCGCTGGACCGCGATCACGATGCCGCCCTTGGCCGTGCCGTCCAGCTTGGTGAGGACGATGCCGGTGATGTCGACGACCTCGGCGAACACCCGGGCCTGGACGAGGCCGTTCTGCCCGGTGGTGGCGTCGAGGACGAGCAGGATCTCGTCCAGCGGGGCCTGCTTCTCCACGACCCGCTTCACCTTGCCCAGCTCGTCCATGAGCCCGGTCTTGGTGTGCAGGCGCCCGGCGGTGTCGATGAGGACCACGTCGGACCCCATCTCCTTGCCCTCCTTCACCGCGTCGAAGGCGACGGAGGCGGGGTCGCCGCCCTCGGGCCCGCGCACGGTGTGGGCGCCGACCCGCTCGCCCCAGGTCTGCAGCTGGTCGGCGGCGGCGGCGCGGAAGGTGTCGGCGGCGCCCAGGACGACCGTGCGGCCGTCGGCGACCAGGACCCGGGCGAGCTTGCCGGTGGTGGTGGTCTTGCCGGTGCCGTTGACGCCGACGACCATCACGATGCCCGGACTGCTGGTCTCCGGCTCGGTCCGCACGGTGCGGTCGAGGTCGGTGCCGACCAGCTTGAGCAGCTCCTCGCGCAGCAGTCCGCGCAGCTCCTCGGGGGTGCGGGTGCCGAGCACCTTCACCCGCTCGCGCAGGCCGTCGACCAGTTCCTGGGTGGGTGCCACACCGACGTCGGCGGTGAGCAGGATGTCCTCGATCTGCTCCCAGGTGTCCTCGTCGAGGTGCTCGCGCGACAGCAGCGTGAGCAGTCCCTTGCCGAGGGCGTTCTGGGAGCGGGAGAGACGGGCACGGAGGCGGACGAGCCGGCCTGCGGTCGGCTCGGGGACCTCGATCCCGGGAACCTCCAGGGCCGGCGGTTCCTCGACGGCGACCGGCGCCGAGCCGTCCGGTAGATCCACCTCCTCTATCGTCCGGCGCGGTTCGTCGCGCGGCGTCTCGGCCTCGTCGCCGACATGCGGCTCGGCCGGCGGGGCGGTGATGTCGGGCGCGGCGGGGGGCGGCGGGGGCAGCGACTTCTTGCGTCGGCTGCCGACGACGAGCCCACCGAGCGCACCGAGCACGACCACGGCGATGACTACAGCAAGGATGACGGTTTCCATAACGCGTCCAGTATCAGTCATGGAGTCCTGCGACACCCCTCTGGATGTCTGACACACCGTCAGCTAACGTCCCCCTCCACACCCGCCCGGTGAAGGGGGCCGCATGCCCGTCACGGTCGTACGTTTCAATCTCGTCGAACCCGATGCCACCCGCGCCTCGCTCGGCGAGCGCTACCGGACCGCGCTGGAGATGGCCGCCTACGCGGACGAGCACGGCGTCACCACCGTCCAGACCGAGGAGCACCACGGGGTCGGCAACAACTGGCTGCCGTCGCCGTTCGCCTTCGCGGGCGCGGTGTTCGGGGCGACCCGCCGGATCGCGGTGACCGTGTCCGCGGTCATCGGCCCGCTGCACGACCCCCTCCGGCTGGCCGAGGACATCGCGGTGCTCGACCTGCTCAGCGGAGGGCGGCTGGTGACGGTCGCCGGGATCGGGTACCGGCCCGACGAGTACGCCCAGTTCGGGGTCGAGTGGAAGCGCCGGGGCCGGCTGCAGGACGAGCTCCTGGAGACGCTCCTCAAGGCCTGGACCGGCGAGGAGTTCGCATACCGGGGGCGTACGGTACGGGTCACCCCGCGCCCCTTCACCGACCCGCACCCCCTGCTGCTGGTCGGCGGCTCGTCCAAGGCCGCCGCCCGCCGGGCCGCCCGCCTCGGCCTGCCGTTCTTCCCCAGCGCACATCTGCCGGAGCTGGAGGCGTACTACAAGGAGCGGCTCGTCGAGTACGGCACCGAGGGCTGGACCATGATGCCGACCGCCGAGACCCCGCTGCTGCACATCGCCGAGGACCCGGACCGGGCCTGGGCCGAGCACGGGGAGCACTTCCTGCACGAGGCCCGTACCTACGCCTCCTGGCAGTCCGGGGACATCCGGTCGACGGTGAGGTCGGCGGCCACGACCGTGGAGGAGCTGCGCGCCGAGGGCGTCTACCGGATCCTCACCCCGGACCAGTGCGTGGAGCAGGGGCTCGACAACCTCGTACTGCATCCGCTGGCCGGTGGGATGCCGGTGGAGGAGGGATGGCGGAGCCTGCGGCTGTTCGCGGAGCGGGTGCTGCCGCGGCTCGACTGAGCGCGGCCGCGCACCCGCCGCGGGGCTGGCTCAGCCCATCTCCTCCAGTGCCTTGCCCTTCGTCTCCTTGACGAACCTGAGGACGAACGGGATGGAGAGCGCGGCGAAGACCGTGTAGATCACATAGGTCACGGAGAGGTTCCAGTCGGACAGGGACGGGAAGCTCGCGGTGATGGCCCAGTTGGCGATCCACTGCGCGGAGGCGGCCACGCCCAGGGCGGCGGCGCGGATCTTGTTCGGGAACATCTCGCCGAGCATGACCCAGACGACCACACCCCAGGACAGGGCGAAGAAGAGGACGAAGACGTGGGCGGCGACGAGGGCGGTCCAGCCCTGCGCGGCCGGCAGCTTGCCGTCCACCAGGTCGTACGAGAAGGCCCAGGCCTCCAGCGCGAGGCCGACGACCATGCCGGCCGAGCCGATCAGGGCCAGCGGCTTACGGCCGACGCGGTCCACGAAGATCATGGCGATCACGGTGCCGACGATGTTGATGATCGACGTCGTGAAGGAGTAGAAGAACGAGTCCGTCGGGTCGACGCCCACCGACTGCCACAGCGTCGAGGAGTAGTAGAACGCGACGTTGATGCCCACGAACTGCTGGAAGACCGACAGCCCGATACCGATCCAGACGATCGGCCGGAAGAAGAAGCCACCGCCGAGCAGGTCCTTGAAGGTGGACTTGTGCTCGCTCTTCATGGCGAGTTCGATCTCGGCGACGCGGGCGTCGAGGTCGCCGTGCTCCCCCTCGACCTCGGCGAGGATCTCGCGGGCGCGCTCACGCCTGCCGACGGAGATCAGGAAGCGGGGCGACTCGGGGATGGCGAAGGAGAGCAGGCCGTAGAGGACGGCCGGGACCACCATGACACCGAGCATGACCTGCCAGGCCTCGAGACCCATCAGCTTGCCGCGCTGGTCGCCGCCCGCCGCGTTCAGCAGACCCCAGTTGACCAGCTGCGAGATGGCGATACCGATGACGATCGCGGCCTGCTGGAAGGACCCGAGACGGCCGCGGTACGCCGGCGGGGCGACCTCGGCGATGTAGGCGGGGCCGATGACGGAGGCCATGCCGATGGCGAAGCCGCCGATGACCCGCCAGAGGGCGAAGTCCCACAGCGCGAAGGGCAGCGCGGACCCGACGGCGCTGATCGTGAACAGCACGGCGGCGATCTGCATGACCCGGATACGGCCGATGCGGTCGGCGATCCGGCCGGCGTAGGCGGCGCCGACGGCACAGCCGATCAGGGCGATGGCGATGACCTGGGCGAGGGCTGCGGAGCCGATGTCGTAGCGGCCGCGGATGGCCTCGACGGCGCCGTTGATCACGGAGCTGTCGTAGCCGAAGAGGAAACCGCCCATCGCGGCCGCCGCCGCGATGAAGATCACGTGCCCGAGGTGATCGGTATGAGCCGAAGCGGCTCCTGACTGCTGTGCCTGTGCTGTGCTGGTCACTTCAACTCCTTAGGCCATCGGCAACGCTGCCTGAAGGCAAGAACAACGATCTCGACTCTATGTCTTCAAGTTTCGAAATCACTAGGCCGAGTCGTGTGAGATAGCAGGCGCGGACGAGGGCTTTGAGTTCAAGAGTTGAAGGATTGGACCGCGGCGCGGGTCTGGCTCTGCTGGAGCCCGAGCTAGCGGAGCCGCTGGCTGATGACCTTGGAGACGCCGTCGCCCTGCATGGAGACGCCGTACAGCGCGTCGGCGACCTCCATGGTGCGCTTCTGGTGCGTGATCACGATGAGCTGCGAGGCCTCCTGCAGCTCCTGCATGATCCGGATGAGCCGCTGGAGGTTGGTGTCGTCGAGAGCGGCCTCGACCTCGTCCATGACATAGAAGGGGCTCGGCCGGGCCTTGAAGATCGACACCAGCAGCGCCACGGCGGTGAGTGACCGCTCGCCACCGGAGAGCAGGCTCAGCCGCTTGACCTTCTTGCCCGGCGGACGCGCCTCCACGTCCACGCCGGTGGTGAGCATGTTGTCGGGGTCGGTCAGGATGAGCCGCCCCTCGCCACCGGGGAACAGCCGGCTGAAGACGCCCTCGAACTCCCGGGCGGTGTCCCGGTAGGCCTCGGTGAAGACCTGCTCCACGCGCTCGTCGACCTCCTTGACGACCTGGAGCAGGTCGGCACGGGTCTTCCTCAGGTCCTCCAGCTGCTCGCTGAGGAACTTGTGGCGCTCCTCCAGGGCGGCGAACTCCTCCAGGGCGAGCGGGTTGACCTTGCCGAGCTGCTGGTAGGCGCGTTCGGCGGCCTTGAGGCGCTTCTCCTGCTCGGCGCGGTGGAAGGTCCTGGGCTGGTTGCGCGGGTGCTCGGGATCCTCGGGCAGCTCCTCGCCCTCGGCCGGCAGGGAGGGCGGTACGAGCTGGTGCGGACCGTACTCCTCGACCAGACCGGCCGGCTCGACGCCCAGCTCCTCCAACGCCTTGGTCTCCAGCTGCTCGATCCGCATCCGCTTCTCGGCGCCGAGGACCTCGCCGCGGTGCACGGAGTCGGTGAGCTTGTCGAGCTCGGACTTGAGGTCGCGGCCGGTGGAGCGGGCCGCGGTGAGGTCCTGCTCCCGGCGGGCCTTGGCGGCCTCGGCGGCGGTGCGTTCCTCCTCGGCGCGGGCGACCGAGACCTCGACGTGCGCGAGGAGCTGGCGGGCGCCGGAGGCCACGGCTTCGGCCACGGCCGCCTCATGGCGCAGCCGCGCCCGCCGCTGCTCGGCACGCGCGCGTGCCTCGCGTTCCGCGCGTGCGGCACGGTCGAGGGAGTCGGCGCGGCCGGCCAGGCCCTTGACGCGTTCCTCGTGGGTACGGACCTGGAGGCGGGCCTCCATCTCGGTCTGGCGGGCGTTGGCGCCGTCGGCGGCGAGGCGGTCCCGTACCGAGGTGTCGGGTTCCTCCTCGACCGGCATCTCCTCGGCCACGGCGAGGCGTTCGGCGAGTTCCTCGACGTCCTGGAGGGCCTTGTCGAGGGCTTCCTGGGCGCGGGCGGCCGCCGCGACGGACCGCTCGGCCTCGCCCGCGGCGCCTCTGGCCTGCCCCGCGAGACGGCCGAGCTGCTGGGCCACGGTCGACTTCTCGCGGTCGGCGGCCCGGCGGCGGTCGGCCAGTTCCTCGACACGGGCGGCGCATTCCCTGCGGCGCTCCTGGGCCGCGTGCTGGGCCTCGGTGAGCTCCTCGCAGCGGACGGCGAGCTCTTCCAGTTCGGCTGCGGCCTCGTCCACGGAGGCCTGGACTTCGAGGAGACTGGGGGCGCCCGCGGAGCCGCCGTGGGCGAAGTGTGCGCCGAGGAGGTCGCCTTCGGCGGTCACGGCGGTGAGGTGGGGCTGGGAGTAGACCAGTTCCTCGGCGTCTTCGAGGGTGGGGACGACGACGATGCCGTGCAGGAGGCGACGGACCGCCGGCATCAGGTCGGAAGGGCCGCGGACGAGATCTGCCGCGTGCTGATGTGTGGCGTGCTGATGCGTGGCGTGCTGATGCGTGGCGTGATGTGTGGCGCTCGCGGGTGCGTCGGGGCTGGTCGCGCTCCTGAGGGGCGCGTCTTCGCGGTCCCCCGCCAAGATCAGTGCCGCCCGTCCTCCGTCCTGCTTGCGCAGCAGGCGGATCGCGTCCGCCGCTGCCGACGGTGACGTCACCGCCAGTGCGTCCGCCGCGGCGCCGAGAGCCGCCGCCAGGGGCACTTCGTGGCCCGGGGTGATGGTCAGGAGTTCGGCTGCCGGGCCCAGCAGGCCGGAGAGACGATCCTTCGCTCCCAGCAGGGCGCCCGTGCCGTCCTTTCTGCGCAGGCCCAGTGCCAGCGCCTCATGGCGGGCCTGGGTGGCCGCGCGCCTGCGTTCCGCCGCCGTCGCCGCCTCGCGGGCCGCGGACAGGGCGGTCTCCGCCTCCGTCAGCTGCTGTCTGGCCGCCTCGTGCCGCTCCGCCAGTTCGGCGTCGCCGGCGTCCAGGCCGTCGACCTCGGCCTTGAGCGCCTCGTACTCCTCCTGGGCGGCGGCCGCGCGCTCCTGTGCCTCGTCCCTCGCCGTGGCCAGGCGGTCGATCTCGGCCTGGGCGGAGGAGGCGCGGGAGCGAGCCGCGTTGACCTGGCCGTTGAGGCGGGCCAGGCCCTCGCGGCGGTCGGCGATGGCGCGGGCGACGTCCTTGAGGCG
>Ga0182008_10000193_pt1 | contig 48215 bp, 42 predicted proteins | sample Sormic07211129_1_FD_120482 | JGI IMG/M metagenome (GOLD analysis project Ga0182008, IMG submission 120482) | Rhizosphere microbial communities from Sorghum bicolor, Mead, Nebraska, USA - 072115-129_1 metaG | ecosystem: Host-associated > Plants > Roots > Rhizosphere | place: USA: Nebraska...
CAGCTAATCTCACTTCCTGAGCCTTGATAAACTGATTAATATTATGTTCTGCTTCTTTTTTCTTAAAAGGAGGACGTGGTCCCCTGTTAAATCCTGGTCTGCCTAATGCCAAATTTGTATCTTATTTAAACTGTTATTTCTTTAATTAATAATTCACTAAACTCTTGCAGAGTCATCTCACCCACATCTCCATCTCCATGTTTTCTTACCGAAACCTTGCCTTCTGCCATCTCCTTCTCTCCGATAATCAACATATAAGGGATCTTTTTAACCTCTGCATCCCTGATCTTCCTCCCGATTTTCTCATCACGGAAGTCAATCAAACCGCGAATATCGGAATTATTTAGTTCATCTGAAACTTTTTTCGCATATTCTTCATATTTTTCTGAGATAGGAAGAATAATAAACTGTTCCGGAGAAAGCCATAATGGGAAGTTACCTGCACAATGTTCAATCAATACAGCAATGAAACGTTCCAGTGAACCAAACGGTGCACGATGGATCATAACCGGTCTGTGTTTCTGGTTATCACTACCTGTATACTCCAGTTCAAAACGCTCCGGCAAGTTGTAATCTACCTGGATTGTACCAAGCTGCCACTTTCTTCCCAAAGCATCCTTCACCATGAAATCCAGTTTCGGACCATAAAATGCAGCCTCTCCCAGTTCTACCACAGTAGGCAAACCTTTCTCAGCAGCAGCTTCTATGATAGCCGATTCCGCCAGGTGCCAGTTTTCATCTGTACCGATATATTTTGCTTTGTTATCAGGATCTCTCAAAGACACCTGAGCGATGTAATCGTTAAAGCCCAAAGACTTAAACACATACAGCACCAGGTCAATCACCTTCTTAAATTCTTCCTTTACCTGATCCGGACGACAGAACAAATGCGCATCATCCTGAGTAAAGCCACGAACCCTGGTTAAACCATGAAGCTCTCCGCTTTGTTCATAACGGTATACAGTCCCAAATTCTGCAAAACGCAAAGGAAGGTCTTTGTAAGAACGAGGTTTTACTTTATAGATTTCGCAATGGTGCGGACAATTCATCGGTTTCAGGAAAAACTCTTCCCCTTCCTGAGGTGTTTTAATAGGCTGAAAAGAATCTTTACCATATTTTTCATAATGCCCTGAAGTAATATACAGGTTTTTATGTCCGATATGCGGTGTAACCACTTGCTCATAACCAGCTTTTCCCTGCGCTTTAGTCAGGAATTGAACCAGACGTTCACGTAAAGCAGTTCCTTTAGGCAACCATAAAGGCAACCCCATACCTACTTTTTCAGAAAAAGCAAAAAGTTCCAGTTCCTTACCTAGCTTACGGTGGTCCCTTTTTTTCGCTTCTTCAATCATATGAAGATATTCTGTCAGCTCACTTGCTTTCGGAAAAGTAACCCCGTAAATACGAGTTAACTGTTTCCTGGTTTCATCACCTCTCCAGTAAGCACCAGCAACATTCATTAATTTTACCGCTTTTACAAAACCGGTATTCGGAATGTGCGGACCACGGCAAAGATCTGTAAAGTTCCCCTGAGTATAGAAAGTGATCTTTCCATCTTCCAGGCCTTCAATTAAATCTAATTTGTACTCGTCGCCTTTTTCAGTAAAATATTTTACAGCATCTGCTTTAGAAACACTTTCTCTAACAAAAGTTTCCTTTTGCTTGGCAAGTTCCAGGATCTTTGTTTCGATCGCTTTGAAATCATCCGAAGAAAATTCCCTGTCTCCAAAATCGACATCGTAGTAAAATCCGGTTTCAATAGCCGGACCAATACCAAATTTAGTCCCCGGATATAAAGCTTCCAGAGCTTCAGCCATTAAGTGAGCAGAAGAATGCCAGAAAGTCGATTTACCGGCAGTATCATTCCAGGTCAGCAATTTAACAGAAGCATCGTTTTCAATAGCCCGGGAAGAATCCCAAACTTCACCATTTACTTCCGCAGCCAATACGTTACGGGCCAAACCTTCAGAAATGGATAATGCGATTTGATGGGCGTTTATACCCTTTTCATACTGACGTACTGAGCCGTCAGGCAGTGTAATGTTAATCATCTACAACTATGATTTATAAGTAAAAAAATAATTCTATCAAAATCACCTACAATGTGATTTTCTTTCAGGCACAAAGGTAAAGTAAATTTCAAATAATCAGTTCATTTAAACTGAAATTTATATTAATTTCCAGGAGCCCTTCTCTGACCATTTCCCCTTCCCCTGTTCTTCATCATCTGCTCCAGTTTAGCTTTATAGGCATCCGAGGTAATCACTGTTCCTTTTTTAGGAAGGTTGATATCTTTAGCATTAACCTTTCTGAATTCTATGCTGGTTGCCAGTGTACTTCCTGCCTTCGACTGAATAGACAACACCGCACCTTCAGTCCAAAGTGCAGGATTAGGCGAAAACTCAAAACCCAGATCCCTGGTATACCAAAGTATAGTTTCATCTACAATTTCCTTTTCCTCTTCCATGATCTTTCTTTTGGAAGTCGTTTTAATCGTAACCTTATGGCAATCAAAACCAACAATCTTTTTCACCTCATCAGATTTGATGTATTCGACTACAGGCTGCCCGATTAAACCGCGGCCAAGCATAGAGACATCAGCCTGCCCCAGTTTACCGTCCAGAAAGTACGTTGTATCGCTCATATCAAATACAGCCGTCAGTTTATGATCTAAAAAGTTATAGTAATAATCCCGGTTGGAAATGCCTCCAAAACGAAAACCACCTCGTCCGCCGCCATTGCTGTCTTCCGTTTCCTCTACCTTGGTATAACTCGCCCCCGTCGCATTAAACAACAGTTCAAAATCAGTTTTTGAACTTTCCGGAAGTCTGTCTTTCATCTCCGGTGTGATTTTAATCCCATTGGCTTCCATTGCAGCAGCAGGATCAAAACGGGTTTCAAATTGGATGGCTCCAGACTGTTTTTGTTGCGCATTGACCTGTAAACTACAGGATAAAAGGCCCACAACGGCGATCATTAAAGCTTTCATCAGAGAAATTTTAAGTCAAAATATAATTTAATATTCAAGCCAGCCATTGGCCAATACATCTGCCAGATGCATGGTTTTCAATGGGATGTTATTTTTGTCAATATAGCCCTGCAAGTGCATCAGACAGGAAAGATCTGTAGAAATGATATAATCTACTTCCTGTTCCAACGCATTGTTCACCTTTTGCTCTGCCATAGCTGATGAAATGGCATCAAATTTAACCGCAAAAGTTCCGCCAAATCCACAGCACATATCTGTATCCTTCATCTCTACCATTTCCAGTCCGTGAACTTTAGACAACAATAAACGTGGTTCTTCTTTGATCTTACATTCCCTGAGCCCACTACAGGAGTCATGGTATACCGCTCTTCCATCCAGCTCCGCCCCAAAATAATCCTTCTTTGCAATGTTGACCAAAAAGTCTGAAAGCTCAAAGATATTGGTCTGCATCGACCTGCATTTATTATGCACAATGGTATTCGTAAACAAATCATTGTAGCCGTTTTTCACCATTCCCACACATGAAGCCGATGGTGCCACAATATATTTATTGTCAGAAAAATCATTCAAAAATTTAGTACCTGTCTCTTTGGCTTCTTCCCAGTATCCGGCATTATAAGCCGGTTGTCCACAGCAGGTCTGCCTGGAATTGTAATTCACCTCACACCCTGCCTTTTCCAATACTTTAATGGTATTAAAAGCGGTTTCAGGATACAGCTGATCTACAAAACATGGAATAAATAACTCTATCTTCATCTATAAATTCTTTTTCTCTAATCCAGCACCAGTTTTGCGGAAATCTTTCTCTCTGCAGCTTTCAAAGCCAACAGCAACACCAACCCCATGATAAAGAAGGTGGTTAATGCAATCGCTGAATTCCGCATATTACCGGTTAATTCTTCTATATATGCAAAGCTAGCCAATCCGGCTACAATTGCAAGTTTTTCCGTAACATCATAAAAGCTGAAGAAAGAGGCTGTATCAGCTGTATTTGAAGGTATATATTTGGAATATGTTGACCTGGAAAGAGATTGTATACCGCCCATTATCAGTCCAACCACTGCTGCTAAAACATAGAATTGAACCGCTGTAGTGATATAGTAAGCAGCAATACACATGCCCACCCAAATCACCACAACACCAATCAGCACGCTCACATTACCATAGATTTTAGATAGATACGACATCATGTTGGCGCCCGCTATAGCCACAAGCTGTATGATTAAGATCACCAAGATTAAACTGGACGTAGGCAAATGCAGGATCTTTTCCCCAAAGCTTGCAGCCACCAGCATAATGGTTTGAACACCCATAGAATAAAAGAAGAAAGCCAGTAAAAAACGTTTCATTAAACTCATCGTTTTGACCTGATGCCAAACCTTTTGCAGTTCTTTGAAGCCCCCTGACACCTTTTTCTGCTCTTCTATGCTGAAATTTGGACTGCCTTTTGGCAATACTTTAAAAGGGATCTGGGCAAAACCGATCCACCACAGACCTACCAGTAAAAAGGACAATCTTGGAGGAAAACTGAGATCCGTGATCCCAAAGAGCTCCGGCTTTAGAACAAATACAAAACAGATGAGCTGCAGGATCACACTCCCTACATAGCCATAACTAAAACCTTTTGCACTCACAGCATCCTGGTGATCAGCAGTGGCTATTTCAGGCAGATACGAATTGTAAAACACAAAACCGCCTGCATAGCCTATAGCCGCTAAAGCAAAACAGATCACCCCAAGTTCCAGAGTTTCCAGTTTGAAGAAGAACAATGCACAACAGGACAAAGCGCCCAGCCAGGTAAACAGCTTCATATATATCTTCTTATTCCCCCTGTAATCTGCCATAGAAGTCAGCAGTGGGGAGGTTAACGCAATAATGAGGTAGGCTACTGCAAGTGCGTAATTGGACAGCGCAGTATTCACAAAGCGCATCCCAAAGAAGGTCACCTTATCTCCGTGTTCTGGTGTTGTTGTAATAATAGTGTAGTAAGCGGGAAATATTGTCGAGGTAATGACGAGGTTGTACGCTGAATTTGCCCAGTCGAAAAATGCCCACGACCGGATGACTTTTTTATTATTCTTCTGTTCCATGTTTGTCTAGGGACTAAAAGTATAAAAAAAGTTTTAAGCACTTCGTAAAAAAATAATGTGCTCTTCGGAGACTACGCCTTCTGCACGCCACTGTTCGACTGCAGCGAAGCTCAATGTCTCCAGACCCCGAAGAGCACATTATTTTTTTACGAAATGCTTAAACCCCTACTTTACTTGTTGTATCGAGCTGCTTCCCGATTTATCCTCCTTAATATTCTTAGGATTTCCTTTATAAAAAATCGATGTCGCACCAGAAGTTGCAACCTTCAAATCATTCAGCACATTAATATTCGCCTTTCCTACACCCTTAATGTTCAAATCGTATATCCCAACCACAAAATCAAAAGCATCCAGTTCCACAGCGCCCTTAGCCTTAAACAAATGCGTTCCGGCCTGTCCGGTCAAATGGATCTTGGTCGCTCCTTCAACCTCAGTTGTTACCTTGCCCGCGTTGAGGTCTAAGTTCAATTCCGTACTGCCATTTAACGTGAGCTTAAGCTCGTCAACATTTAACCGTCCGGCACTCACCACCTTGCTTGGAGATTCTGCCTTCAAAGATTTCAACTGCGCAATACCCGCATGAACAACAATAGAATCCTTTCCACAATAGGCAGCCGTATCCAGTTTCAGTTTCAATGTCCCCCTACTCACCTTGGTCTCTATCAGATTTACCACATTAGAATCAGCAGAAACCTTTACCTGGAACGTACTGTCCTGGTGTAGGACCAGCTTAATCGGACCAGCAATTTCTATTTCATTAAACTCCTTTACGGTCTGACCCCGCGATGTCCGGACACCTGAATCTTCAACACATTTGGTTTTACAAGCCGACCATAGAATAGGCAGCACAAGGATAAGAAAGGTTAATTTTTTCATCAGTATATAATTATTAATGCTTTTGTTTATTGTTCTCATTTGTATTAATGAGCTCGTAAACTCGGTTTGTTTTTTTATCGGTAATGAAGCTATCATGAGCATATTCATTGCTGTTTGTGAAAGTTTGCTCATGATGGTTTCATCAGAATGTCATTTAATTTTTAAAGGTCACGAAGCTATCATGATACATCTTAGTATCAACGCAATTTATAAATAATAGTTTTTTCCATCTGTTTTTATTTTGCCTGCATCAAGCAATTCCCGTATCTGGTTCAACTTCTCCGTTTCACTTCCTGTTTTCACTCCCCCAACAAGATCATCCAAACTCTGAGGCCCCGTTTGTAGCAAAGTCGCAATTTCAAACTCCAGCTTCTCTGGAAATTCCTTCGACTCCTCTGCCCGCTTTTCGGCCAGGCAAACATCGCAAACCCCGCATTTCGCAGCAGCAGGTTCGTCAAAATAGGCCAGCAACTGAACACTGCGGCATTGTGCTGTACTTGCATAAGCAAGAACAGCACTGATCTGATCGTCCTGAATCTTCTTCCGGAGCTCAATGTACTTCACATCAATATCCATATGCAACTGGTCTGCCCTTGGACGTAAGAACTGTAGCTGAGGCTGATCTGTTTGTGGCAAATAAGACAAAACTTCCAGCTCATGGAGCCTTTTCAGCATGCTCACCAGGGTATTAAATGACACCCCCAGACGTTTGGTCAGGTCATACTCATTAATCTTCACATATTGATCAAATGAACCACCATAAGACCTTAATATAGATTTAATTAAAGGATCATAACCAGCGTTTTCAATCTGAAAACGGTAAAGATCCTCGTTTTGGATCAAAAACAACACCCTCGACTGTAAAAAGATATTCTCCGACAAGGTCAGGTAACCATCATGCTCCAGAAATTTAAGCGCTCCGATAGTCTTAAGCACTCCCAGGTTAAACTTCTTACAGTAATCTGCCAGATCAAAAGGAAAGCTCAAACCCTCGCCCATGCCATAAGCCAGCTGGTAATAACTACCCAGATAGTGATATGTTTTTTTAATCTCCTCTACAGAAGGAAAATTATTCGAGTACTTATGTTCCAAGGCTTTCTGATCAGACTTATTGGCCAGTAATACCGCAAAAGCCCGGTGTTCATCCCGACCGGCCCTTCCAGCTTCCTGGTAATAGGCTTCCAGGCTCTCCGGAAGATCCAGATGCACCACAAAACGAACATCCGGCTTGTCTATCCCCATCCCAAAAGCATTCGTAGCCACCATCACACGGGTCCTGTTTCCCTTCCAGTCTTCCTGCTTTCTCGACCTTTCACTCCGTTCCAGGCCAGCATGATAATAATCTGCCGAAATCTGATTTCTTTTTAAAAAGAAAGACACCTCTGCCGTTTCCCGCCTGTTTCTCACATAGACCAGACCAGAACCCTTCACATTCCTAATGATATCGACCAGTTTCTTGTATTTATCTTCCAGGTCAAAAACAACATAGCTCAGATTTTTACGTGCAAAACTTTTCACAAAAATCTGCGGATCTTTCAGTTCCAGCTTCTCCACAATATCTTTTCGTACAAACTGTGTTGCCGTAGCTGTAAGCGCGATCACTGGAACCTTCGGCAAAATTGCCCTCAATTCCTTAATCTGCAGATAAGGCGGTCTGAAATCGTAACCCCACTGGGAAATACAATGTGCTTCATCTATGGCAATCAAATTCACCTTCATATGAGAGATCCGGACCCTTACAATGTCTGAAAGAAGCCGTTCCGGAGAGAGGTATAAAAACTTAATCTTGCCATAGATACAATTGTCCAGCAAAATATCAATTTCACGCTTCCCCATACCTGCATAGATGGCCACCGCATCAATCCCTTTCGCTTTCAGATTTTCAACCTGATCCTTCATCAGTGCAATCAAGGGCGAAATCACCAGGCAAATGCCTTCCTGCAACATGGCCGGAACCTGGAAGCACAATGATTTCCCGCCCCCTGTTGGCAGTAAGGCCAGGGTATCTTTATGTGCTAAAACAGCATCAATGATGTCCTCCTGCAAAGGCCGGAAGGAATCAAACCCCCAATATTGCTTTAATATGTCTGTTTTATTCATAATAAGATAAACCAAAACTATAAAAACGAACTGATATTATTAAATTGCGGCCTCAAAACGCAATACCTCCATCATATGAAAAGATATTTACTGGTCGTTGTTTTATCCGCCCTCATCAGTCCAGCTTTCTCACAAGATAAGAAAGAAAGCCCTAAATGGGATGTTGAAAAATACAAAGGCACCACTAAAACCTTCAGCATCAGCACAGATGAAGGCACCTGGATGAACCTTGACGTCAGTCCGGACGGAAAAGATATTGTTTTTGACCTCCTTGGAGATATTTATATCATGCCCGTTAACGGGGGAACAGCCCAGCTGCTGAGCGGCGGCATCGCCTGGGATGTACAGCCCCGGTTCAGTCCAAATGGAAAATACATCTCTTATACCAGCGACAAAAGCGGCGGCGACAACATCTGGATCATGAACCGAGATGGCTCGAATAAAAAACAGATCACAAAAGAAAGTTTCCGTTTGCTGAACAATGCCACCTGGATGCCAAACAGCCAATATGTTGTAGCCCGGAACCACTTCACAGGAACCAGGTCACTTGGTGCCGGAGAGATGTGGATGTACAGCATTTATGGCGGTGATGGTGTGCAGCTCACCAAAAGAAAAAATGACCAGCAGGATGCCGGAGAACCCAATATTTCACCAAACGGGCGTTTCCTCTACTTTAGTGAAGACATGAGCCCCGGCCCTGATTTCGAATACAGCAAAGATCCTAACGGGATGATTTATGCCATAAGAAGACTGGACATGACCACAGGCAAACTCAGCAACCTGATTGCTGAACAAGGGGGCGCGGCCAGACCGCAAATCTCTCCGGATGCCAAATTCATGGCTTATGTAAAACGGGTACGCCTCAAATCTGCACTCTACATACAAAATCTCAAAACCGGAGAAGAATGGCCGGTATTTGAAGATCTTTCTCATGACCAGCAGGAAACCTGGGCCATCTTTGGTGTCTATCCCAATTTTGCCTGGACGCCCGATGCCAAAAGCCTGATCTTCTATGCAAAAGGAAAGATCAAAAAAGTAGATCTGGGCAGCCTTCAGGTTACTGAAATCCCTTTTCAGGTCAATAGCGAACAAACCGTTCAGGAAGCCCTTCATTTCCCTCAACAAGTATACAGCAGTGAATTTACAGCCAAAATGATCCGTCAGCTTAAAACTTCTCCCGACGGCAAATGGGTTGTTTTCAATGCGGCAGGTTTTCTCTATAAAAAAGAACTTCCAGAGGGGAAACCGGAAAGATTGACCAATGGACTGGATTTTGAATTTGAGCCTTCTTTTAGCCCTGACGGGAAATATGTAATCTTTACCACCTGGAGCGATGAATTCAAGGGCGCAGTAAAACGCGCAGACTTCAGATCGGGTAAAACCATTACTCTAACGGATGAAAAGGGCTTCTATTACTCCCCTTCTTATTCCTCAAAAGGCGATAAGATCGTATACAGAAAAGGAAGTGGTAATGATGTTCTGGGCTATTCCTACGGCAAAAACCCAGGTATCTACATCATCTCCTCCAACGGCGGAAATAAAACTCAGATCCTGGACAACGGCATTAAACCACAATTCAATGCAGACGACAGCCGGATCTATTTCCAGGGCAACAGCAATGGTAAAAAAGCCTATAAAAGTGTAGACATCAACGGCGGAAATGAAAGAACACATTACACCTCCACTTATGCCACACAATTTGCACCAAGCCCCGACGGAAAATGGATGGCCTTTACCGAATTGTTCAACGTGTACATTACGCCTATGGTTACCGTAGGCTCAGAACTTGACCTTTCAGCGGGCAACAAGTCTATTCCGCTCAGCAAAATCACTAAAGACGGCGGTACCTATATCCACTGGAGCAACGACAGCAAAAAGCTTTGCTGGACACTCGGAGAGAATTATTACAGCAAAGACATCAATACCATTTTCAGTTTTGCAGACAGTACAGCACAAAACCCATCAGCCACAGCAGATCTGAATGACAGCCCTGCAGATGAAACCCCGATCAACCTGGTGCTAAAAACCGATGTTCCCACAGGACTCATGGCCTTAAAAGGCGCCCGGATCATCACCATGAATGGCGATGAAGTGATAGAAGAAGGTACGATTCTGATCGAAAACAACAAAATCATCAATATTGGAAAAGCTGCAGAAATCTCTATTCCGGCAAATGCCCAGGTAATCGATGTAACCGGAAAAACGATCATGCCCGGCATCGTAGATGTACATGCACACCTGCACACCAGCCCTGACGGCATCAGCCCTCAGCAGGACTGGTCTTACCTGGCCAACCTGGCTTTTGGCGTAACCACCTCTCACGATCCGTCCAGCAATACAGAAATGGTTTTCAGCCAAAGCGAGATGCTCAAAGCAGGCCAGATGGTTGGTCCCCGCCTGTATTCTACCGGATCTATCCTATATGGGGCAGACGGAGACTTCAAAGTTGTGATCAACAGCCTGGAAGACGCCCTGTCCAATTTAAGAAGACTTAAAGCCGTAGGTGCATTTTCTGTAAAATCTTACAACCAGCCCCGCAGAGAACAACGCCAGCAAATTATAGAAGCCGCACGGCAACTCAAAATGGAAGTGGTACCCGAAGGCGGATCTACCTTTTTTACCAATATGAACATGGTTGCCGACGGACATACCGGCATAGAACACAGCATTCCGGTGGTTCCTGTCTACAAGGACGTTAAAAGCTTCTGGAACAATACCCAGGTAGGCTATACCCCTACCTTAATTGTAAGCTATGGTGCTCAGTGGGGCGAAAACTACTGGTATGACCGCACCAACGTATGGGAAAATGAAAGACTCCTGGCTTTTACACCAAGAGCCATCATAGATGCACGCTCCAGAAGACGCACCACCTCAGAATATGGAGATTACGGCCATATCGATGTAGCCAAGGCCGTTAAACAAATTGCCGACGGCGGTACAAAGGTAAATCTGGGTGCCCATGGACAGATCCAGGGCTTAGGTGCCCACTGGGAACTTTGGATGCTGGTACAAGGCGGCATGAGCCCGTTACAGGCCATTCGCTGCGCCACCATCAATGGTGCCGGTTACCTGGGTATGAATAAAGAAATCGGTTCACTGGAAAAAGGAAAACTGGCAGATCTGGTGGTTATGGATTCCAATCCGCTCGACGACATCCGGAATTCTGAAAAGATCAAATATGTGATGGTGAACGGAAGAATCTACGACAGCATGTCAATGAATGAAATCGGAAGCCGGGATAAACTTAGAGGCAGGCTTTGGTTTGAACTCAATAAGAGCAATGGCTATACCTCACCGTCCGATGCTTCGGAAACCTGGACTTATACAGTACCGGAATGCGATTAGATCCAATCGCATTCCGATTCCTTATTTAATAAGTAAACACTTTACCACCCACCATAACTTCCTGGCTAGCCTCGTCAAAAGTGGCTTTCATCCCTGTTCTTGCCGCAGCATTGGTCATAATATTGGCAATGGAGTGGTAATAACCCGCCTCAACAGGCGCATTCGTTTCCTTCCGGCTGCGAATGCATTCCATCCAGTTCCGCATATGCGCAGAAGTCAGCTTATCTCCTCCTGTATTGGCCGAAGCCGCAACCTTTTCTGTATTGTCCGTCAGTTTCATTTCCGGCAGCAGGTTGGCCTTCATGTGCATAGCGCTGGCCGGCCCCTCTTTAAGACCTCCTTTAGGAGACACCATATTGGTATTCAGGTTGAGCTCGCCCCCATTTGAATAATAGATCTCCGCAGGGCTTTCATCTCCATTGTGCATCCTGGAAGAAAAAACCACCTGAAAACCGTGGTTAGGATCTCCGGCCGGACCATAATCAAATACAGCAGTAGTGGTATCCCAGTTCCTTCGTCCGTCACGCCACTGATAAATGCCACCATTGGCCACCACACTTCTTGGATGCTTTAAACCCGTAAACCAATGCACCGTATCAATCTGGTGCGACATCCACTGTCCCGGCATTCCAGACGAATAAGGCCAGAACAAGCGATATTCCAGGTATTTCCGCGGATCCCATTCTTCAAAAGGACGATTGATCAGAAAGCGTTTCCAGTCCGTATCCTCCTGTTTCAATTTGGCCACCAGATCTGGCCTGCGCCATCTCCCAGGCTGATTCACATTCCAGGTCAGTTCGACCATGGTAATATCTCCAAATTTACCTTCTTTAATAAACTGCGATGCCGCATTATAGTTATTTCCGCTCCGGCGCTGTGAACCGATCTGTACAATCTGTTTAGACGCTTTGATCATTTTTAAAGCCGCCCTTGCATCAGCCATCGTTTCTGCAAAAGGCTTTTCACAATACACATCGCATTTTGCGCTCACCGCTTCCATGGCATGCACGGCATGCTGAAAATCAGCGGTACTTACAATCACCGCATCTATATCCTTTAAACTGTACAATTCTTCATTGTTCCGGCAGCCCGTAATGTCATGACCAAACTTACTTTTCAGATGCTCCACGCCTAAGCCTCTGCGGTAATTCCAGAGATCAGAAACCGCTACAATATCAAAATTGAGTTCCTTCTGATGGTTTAAAAAGCTGGGCAGCAGCGAATCTTTAAAGCGGTCAGAAAAACCAACCACACCTACCCGCACCCGGTCATTCGCGCCTATAATATTACCATAACTCTTAGCACTTAAACCCATCGTTCCCAAATAGGTGCCCGCAGCAGCAATGGCCGATTGTTTAATGAATTTTCTTCTCGATTCTATCATGTTTAAAGAAATTTAGAGGGTTTTAATTTTGATACTTCTGAAAGATACTTTGTCGCCATGGTCCTGCAACAGGATATGACCTTTAGGTGCCATTCCGAAATTTTTCCAGTTTTTATATTTACTATCGGCCACAAGTGCCAGAAATTCTGCAGAACCACGTGTATATTCCAGAATCTTATACCCGTTTAACCAGTATTCAATTTTGTTATCCGGAAAAACACGGATCAGTCCTCTGTTCCATTCTCCAATTTTACGCTGAGCATTCGGGATTTTCTTACTGGTGATCAGATCATACAATGAACCCAGCGTACGGTTTCCGTTTTTACCCAGTTTGGCATCCGGATGTCTTTCATCATCCAGAATCTGGTACTCAGGACCTATCGCAGAGCCTTTATTTCCCTCAGTTAGGGTTACAAAATATTTAACCCCGCTGTTGGCACCTTCCGTCAGTTTAAAATCGAACTTCAGTTCAAAGGCTGCATATTCCTTTTCCGTTACAATATCGCCGCCATTGGTAGATTCTGCCCCATTCGATTTTTGAACACTCAACTCGCCATTTTCAATCAGCCAGCCTTTTTCAGGAAAAGTACTTTTATAAGCACCTCGCCATCCTTTACTAGTTTTACCATCCCATAGCAAAGAATAGCCTTCCGCTTTTTCCTGCGGAGAAAGATTATTTGGAATCAGGTTCACCACAAAGATATCATCCTGTTTAGAAGGCTTCAGGTTTTGAGTCTGGATCCTGATGTTCCGCCAGCGGATCTGCTTTCCTGGCGTATCATCCTTACCTATCGCATGGACCTGCAAAGCAATAAACCCGCTTGGTGTCATATCATCAACCAGGTTTGCAGCAGGAACCCCATTTAACCAGGTCCGGATAGAGTGCCCAATACATTCCACCCGATATTTATTCCAACCCCGATTCTTAAAGGCCATCTGCGCTTTAGGATTAATATCCAAAGGATACAGCCAACCTCTTCTGGCTTCATCATAAATACCCGCACTAAACCTTCTGTCTGATGGGTCTACCTCTACCTGATAACCATGAACACGCCCATTCTGGTAAGCATCATTGCTCTCACTCCGAATCTGTATTCCAGAATTCATCGAATCATCCACCAGCAACTCCAGCTCCAGGATAAAGTCTCCATAATTTTTTTCCGTAGCCAGGAAAGAATTGGGCGTACCAGATACCGTTGTTCCTATAATTTCTCCATTTTGGACCTCGTATTTTGCTTTTCCATTCAACTGCTTCCAGCCCTGCAGATCCTTTCCATTAAAAAGGTTCTGCCACTTTGCGGTTTGTGCATGTACCAGGGAATAACTTCCCATGACCATAACCGTTAGGATTAATCCTATTGATTTCTTCATTTTGTGATCGGTTTTATTATAATGATTGTAATTTATTTACGTGCAAAATCTGCAGCCTCCGCATTCAGACTCGCTGCCGTTGGCTGTGTTCCTGAACTGATCTTTACCCGGTAACGGAAGTTCACAGAGGCTCCGGGTGCCAGATGCATGCGAAGCTCTTGTTTACCCTCGCTAAAGATCTTTTGCCCTAAAGGATTGGCAGCAAACAACCCATAGTCTCTTGCATGCCAGTAGGTTGGATAGCCGGGGTTTTTGGGATGATCGATCATCGCAACAGATACCGGAACCTGGTCCTTAATACCATAGAGCAGACACCAGTTCCCCCGCGTTCCCCAGGCTGCATTCCCTGTTTGACCAGCACTGGTCAGGTAGTTCCCATTGGCGCCATTCTTTGTTGGAGAAACCTCGGTAATATTTCCCTGGCTGTCACTGAACTTTTCCGCTTTATCTGAAGGAAGTTCAAGTTCCTTCGTTACCCGGATGCCCAGTAAACCATCCTTAACATCATTAAAATGCACGGTATCCCGTTGCGCGGTTAAGGTGGTATACCGGTCAATTGTCCGGCTGTTTTCTGTGCCGCTAAACACCAGTTCCGTCTTTTCTATAAGCAGCACCGTACCGTCTTGTTTTTCCCAGTTGGCCATATAAACAAGCCTGCCTGCAGATTTTCCTTTGTTCAGTTCCAGTATTTTGACATTCCTGATCCAGCCGTATTTACCTTTTTTTTCTGCCGGTATATTATAGGAGTTGTTCCAGAAATCAAGGCCATTTACACTTTCGTAGTTAAACCACAAGCCCACATGATGTGGATGATCTGTTCTTTCTCCATCTCTTTTATCGAGCGGAAAGCCGCGGGTCACCACCGCTCCGTTTGCCGCCTGAATGGGATAAAGGACGGGCTTTTCTAAACTGGAAGGAAAAATAAAGCTACTGAAATACCGGCCGCCCACTACAATATCAATTTTCTTATCTTCACGTTTATCCAAAAAATGGACTTCCTTGGTCTGGGCATACAGCTGCATACTGAAGCTGCAGCAGATAAAAAACACATACTTCTTCATATTTGGTTCGGCTTTCTTATATTTAGGTTATAATAGATCCTTTAAACTAAAGATAAGCTATTACACTGCAAATTGTCTTCTGGCAGGTCAATTCCTCTAAAAATATTACGCAATCGATTTAGGAATCCAACTCTTGATGTGAACATGGGTGAAACCGGAAACGGCTCTATATTCGCTTTGTATGACTGCGCCATGAGTGCGCAGTGAGTGCGCCATGAGTGCGCCTTTTTATAGAATAAACGCGCACTCATGGTGTACCCATTCCGAAAACATTGCACACTCTTATAAGACATGATATGAACCCTGCCTGGTTTAAACGGGTTATTTATATGGTACTTTTTAAAACAAGCACCATTCCAAGATTGTTATTTAAGAAAGACTAAGAAATTATGTTAAAGCCAATACATTTATTTATACCCTGCATGGGCCTGTTTATGCTGTCTTGTACACAAAGCAATACTTCTTCTTCAGTAAGCACAGATAAAACTGCCGTAGATAGTGCAAAAGTAGCCGATACCACTAAGATAATCAATGTGCTCTACAAATGTGCAGACAATAAAGAGATTCGCGTTTCCTATGACAACACAGACGAGAAGAACCCATTTGCACTGGTTCAGACCGATATAAAAAAGCCGAATATCATTAAAATGAAACTTGTCATTTCAGCATCAGGCGCTAAATATTCTGATGGCAAACTTGTTTGGTGGAACAAAGGAAAAACAGGTTTTCTAACGGAGGCTACTGGCAAAGAAAAAATACTTGTCAATGACTGTAATGAATATCATGAAATGAACTAGCAGAGCTGGATTAAACCACAATCCTGAAAGTCAGGTTCACCCTAGCCCGCATTGGCCGTATGGATTTAGCAATCCGATGTTCCCATTTCGCCTGGAGGTCGCCTTTCATCACCAGCAGGGAACCGTTCTCCAGCTTTACAGAATATTTTAAACGATGGTCGGCTTTATGCCGGATGTCAAAAGCACGCACCTGCCCAAAACTCACCGAGGCAATGGTTGGATGCGTTCCAAGAGCCTTTTCATTATCACTGTGCCAGGCTACTGAATCATTGCCATCCCGGTAATAATTAAGCAATACACTATTAAACCTTACACCTGTGATCTCCTCTACCTTATGCCTGATCATCAACAAATCTCTGGTCCAGGGCATTGGAACTGCCCTTCCGGGAGAAGTATAATCATAAGTATCCGGATCAGCATACCAAACGGATAACCTGGGCGTGATGACTTGTTTATCGTACATCGTGACTACTTTCTGTTTCCACGGACATTCTGTAATAAAGCTGCTCATCAGCCTTTCGCTTTCCGCAAGGTTGAAAAGTGCCGGCCGGTAATCCAGCAAATCTTTGGGCAAGCCGGGGCTTTGGCCTGCTTCAGCAAAAAAACTAAGTTGCTCCATCTCCATCAGAATGATTTTATGTTTAAAATTTCAGTTTATTTTTACGATTCTCAAAAATACTAATATTTTTAGTAAATTGAAAATAAATTGTATCCCGTTCTCATTTAAAGCAGTTATATCCAAATATTTAAATACTGCAATACATACCAGCCGCTATAGAAATCAGACCAATTGAAAAAAAATAAAAAAAAATTTGCAGGGATCATAAAAATCACTACCTTTGACTCGAGAGCGTTAATTTAATGGAACGGGACCAGGTCGCTAGACTTCGGTCCCGTTTCTTTTTTATACTATTTTACACCTCTTTTTTACGGCGCAGCAATTTGCCTGTAGGTTAAGTGCTCTTTCAACCAAAAATTTATTGGCCCAATTCTTGTAATGAATTAAAAAGAATTAGCAAAAGATGGATAAGGATTTCATAGCCTCCATTTTCTGTGAAACGCTTTTTCTCGGCTTGTTTCACCCTAACAGCAAGCAGTCGATTGCAACGATTTTTTCTACCTGAATCGTATATTTAAGAAGACAAATCATTCGTCTTTTTGGTCAGCCAGATAAGTTCATACAGGTTAAAAACACTGAATAAAATGAACAAAACTTAACCAATCCTATTTACATCCTGATTAACAACAAAATACAATAAAACTCAAGTTGTATTCAATGTTTACGAGTCAGCGTCTATTTCCCCGAAAACAACTCTAAACTGAATGTAATGAACAAAAATCGTTGAAGTTTCTGTGATAAGTTTGGATAAGCTATCAGGAACGTAAAATATTATCTCATGAATTATACGGACTTGCATAGTATGAAACTAATTTATCGCTCAACGTGCATAAAAGAAAGGTCCCATATTCTCTCCTAATTCCGGCACTGATAACGGTGTTTCTAATGGCTATAGGAGTGGGGAGTGTGAGCGGGCAGACTAAGACATATGCAAATTCCCAGACTAATGGTGTTGCAGGACTTTGTGTTCTATGCGGAGTGGCAAACCCCACAAACGCAATAAACAACACTAATCTAACAGATTATTCAGAATTTACTGTAACAGTGGGCCTTTTAGGCGTTACAGTTTCTCAAACATTGATATTTCCTTCCGCAAATTCCAATATTGGCTGTGATGAAATTGTTATCGGAATGGGCAGCGGAGCCAGTTTACTAAGTGCCAATTTATTAGGTGGAGTAACGATAGAAACCTTTAATGGTTCAACATCTAATGGAGATAGTCAAAATATAAACTCTTCAGCATTAACCCTACTAAGCAATCAGAGTAACGGAGAAGTTAGAATAAGGCCAACCGCAAAATATGATCGGGTAAAAGTCACGCTATCTTCTGCCTTATTGGGTGCTTTGACTAATTTCAGACTATTTTATGCTTATTCTGAAAACGGTCAACCATCTTTAGCATCAATTCCGACTCAAACAATTTGTGCGGGCCAAGCAATAGATTTAAATACACTTAATCCGGGTGATAATAATAATGTTTCAAACGGCACTTATGTATGGTCAACTACTCAAGGAGGCACGGCACTACAATCAACGACGGTAATACCTCCTACGGGTAACAATACCTACTGGGTAAGATATTCAAAAAATGCATGTTACAGCGATCAAAGTGTTGTCATAAATGTCAATCCGCTCCCTACCCTTTCTACCACTCAAACGGCCACTACAGTTCCAACAGGTAGCAGTATAACTTTTAATGCTACATCATCTGCTTCCACTATAAAGTGGTATGACAGCAGCGGGGCATTAAAATTTACAGGTGCAAATCCAACATTCGGCCCTTTTGCTACCCCGGGAACGTACAGCTATGAAGTTATTGCGGATAATGGTACCTGTATCAATTCTACAACAGTTACTTTTTCAGTATACTCTACCACAACATGTCCAACGCTCAGTAAAAGGGTTTATGCGAACAGCACTACCTGGTCATCGATAATCACTGGTTATGTAACAGACGATGCTTTAGCTGCAGACGGTGACCCAAAAACAAGCTCAACTTTAACAAGCCTTGTCGGACTACTTGGTATAGGTACAGTAACGCAAAATCTATTCTGGAACAATACTGTAGCTGCAGGAACGCCTGCTACAATCAAGCTGGGTCTGGGTACCGGTGTACTCTCTCTGATACCCAACGTATCTGTAGTTGGTATAAAGAAAAATGGTACTGTAACGACAGAAATTGGAACGGCCCAAATTGTCAATGCTTCTTTATTAAAATTATTGCCTGGAGATAACACCCTGGAATTCACCATTACACCATCGGATAAAACAGGCCCTGTTGCTTACGACGGAATCAGGGTTGTCCTCGGATCTCTGGTAAGTGTGGCTCAATCTGCAAGAGTTTTTGATGCTTACTATTATACACCTACTCCTGCTGTTGATTGTACTAAGGGAGATGTAACAGATATTGTATATGGGGTAAAAGACATTGGTGTTGGCGCCCTTAGTGTCACTGTTGGTGTACAAAATGCATGGAACTCCGTAGACGGAGATATGAATACCTATGCCACAATGTTGAGTGGGGCTGGCGTATTGGCACAAGCCAGGGAGCAAATCATCTTCTCGAGTCCAAGTTTACCTGGCGACTCTTTAAGAATTATTACCTCTACAGGCGCATCCTTACTGGGGGTGAATTTATTAACTGGATTCTCCATACAAAGATATTTGGGAGGAGTACCTGTAGGGACACCAATAGACAATACGAGTACATTACTAAGTATTAAACTACTGTCTGGAAATACCCGGGCCGCCATTGTTCTGTCTCCTACTCCAGAACCTTACGACAGGGTTGAAATTCTCTATGGCGGTGTCGCAAACGTATTGACCTCTATTAACATACACGAAGTTCAAAGGGTAACCACAACTAGATTTGCCGGCTCAGATCTTAATAATGCTATAACGGTTTGTAAAGGGCAAATCATACCTCTGCCAGCACCAACAGATAACTGTACCACTTTCGAATTATATGATGTACCCACTGGTGGAACCCCGATAACTCCAACGGTTATAAATACAGCCTTATTTGATGGCACAAAAATCTTCTATATCCAACCAGTAAGATTTGGCTGCAGATTACTGACAAGGGAACCAGTTACGGTCACAGTAAATCCTCTTCCAACTATTTCTGCAATTATAGGTAATGCAAATATTTGCGTTGGGGTTGGTTATACATTTACCAATACCAGCACAGATCCGGGTGTTTGGAGCACTGATAACGCCGCTGTCGCCACTGTAGATAATACAGGATTTGTAAAAGGTATTAATGTTGGTACAGCAAATATCATTTATACCATAACCAACGGCACTACAAATTGTAGCAATTCTACATCTATGCAGGTAAATGTGTCTGCCCTGCCAGCCATATCCTTAGGAAGTATTCCTGCTATATGCCTGGGATCAACTGCGGCGTCTTTACCATATACTTCTGTTTCATCTGGAAGTCTTAAATATGATATTATCTGGAATACAACTTATCTCACCAATGTAAGCGGGGCTGACCTTCCTGCAAGCCCAATTCAGTTGAGTATCCTTCCAAGTGCACCGACAGGTACATATACAGGAACCTTTACTATCCGTAATTCAACAAGCGGGTGTACCAATTCCTATGCGCTCAGCATTACCATTAACCCTTTACCAACAATATCCATTACAACTAGCCCCAACGCCTGTAAAGGTCTAACCAATGCAACGTTGGTTTATACCGTTACTGGGACGCCAACAACTTATAGTATTGACTGGGGCACATCGGCACTCACAGATGGATTTGTCAACATAACAGCCAATACACCATTACCCGCCTCTCCTATAAACATTACAATACCTTCAACAGCCAATGCGACCACCTACACGGGCTCTATAACAGTTAAAAATGCGAATGGCTGCATAGGAACACCAGTGAGCTTTAACCTGATCATACATTCAAAACCACTTAAACCTCAAATACTTGCTCAATAATTTAAAATTAAAATCTATATAAAACTCTTAAAACAAAGAATCATGAAAAGAAAACTCACACAACTTAGCGCAATTTTAGTATTTCTATTCGCTTTACCAATGGCAACATTTGCCGCAAGCTATCCATTATATCTTTGCGGTGGTGCAACTGCTAATTTAAAGCCAGATCCTGCTGTTGAAGCCGCCTTAGCTGTAGGAGATCAAGTAATGTGGCAGGAATTTCAGACAGATGGTACCACACCAATTGGTACGGCAGTATCATTACCCGTAACTGTTGCAGGTACGGCCCCTGCTTTCACAACAGCAACCTCCCTGGCTACCGGTGAGCATACTTATAAGGTATTTGTTATTTCTGCTTCACCAAACACTTGTACCGGAGATGTCTCTGATCCATTTAAATTGTATGTATTGCCATCTTCTTCAGTGTCTTTAGGTGCGCCTTCAAATGCAAATTATTGTGAGGCCGCCTCTGGAACCAATCAATCATCTGTGATTACAGCAACAGCTTCGCCAGCTATAGATCCATCACTATCTGATGTTTCTTACACTTATACCTGGACTGCAACTAAAGATGCAGCAGCTGTTGCAGATATAACAACTATCGGAAGTCAGGCAACAAACGTTTTCACACTAAATACAACAGCTAAAGGAAGCTATGTTTTTACTGTTGGAATTAAATACACTATCGCAGCTGGTCAGGGAACTTTAAAGTCTGCAGATAATAATGGCTGTGTACAGACATCTTCTCCTTCAACACCTGTTGTGGTTACACCTAAACCTGGAAAGCCTTCAATTACTTTTTCTTAGTCTTAAAATTTAAGAAAACAAATATTCATGATTAACAGAAAAAAAAGTTTTGTGTCAAGTCTGCTGTTGCTAAGCGCAACAGCAGGCCTTGCGCAATCTGCCGACCAAACGGTAACGATCCCACAAGGATCGTCCATCCGCCTGCAGGCAAATTCTGTTAACGCAAAAAGCTATCAATGGTTCAGAAACGGCGACGTTATTGACCAGGCTACACAATCCAGCTACACTGTATTCCTTGCTGGAAAATATACGGTAGTCAGCTACAATACCGAAGGTTGCAGTTCTGACATCTCCCCACCAGTTATCGTAACTGTTGGTACCGGAACACCACTTTCCGCAGATGTGATGGTGACCAAACATTCTGAATTCCGGGCAGTAACCCTTAAAGATGCTTTTGAATACACCATACAGGTAAAGAATAATGGTGTAGATGCGGCCACGATGGTGAAGGTTCAGGATGTACTTCCTAACGAGCTGACCTTCCAGGAACTGGCTACCCCTACCCTGGGACTGGCACATTATAATACCGCTAGCCGCACTGTATTGTGGGAAATGCCTAAACTGGATAACGGACAATCGGCCGATCTGAAAATAAAAGTGATCGCCACCCAAGCGGGTGTGATCAGAAATACGGCTACAGTAAGCGCTAATGAAATAGATCCTAATCCAAATAACAACAGCTCTTCAGACAGCAAAGCGATTACAGGAATCATCATACCAAACGTGTTCACACCTAATGGTGACGGCAAGAACGACACCTTTGAAATTCCTGGACTGGAATACTATGAAGCCAACGAAATCACCATTGTAAACAGATGGGGAAGTACAGTCTATTACAAAAAAGGATACAAAAATGAATGGAACGGAAGTGACCTGAACGAAGGAACATACTTCTACCTTCTAAAGGTCAAATCTGCCAATGACAAATGGGAAGTTTATAAAGGATACATCACTTTAATCAGGGCATTCAAAAAATGATAAAAAGGATCTTCTTACTCATCACAGCAATGGTTTCCGTGCTGGGCAGCAATGCACAGCAGGATAGCCAGTTTTCACAGTATATATTTAACGGGCTACACATCAACCCTGCCTATGCAGGATACAAAGAAGATATCTACATTCAATCTATGTACCGCTCTCAATGGGAGGGTGTTAAAGGTGCACCCAAAACTTTTTCTCTTTCTGCCGATGGTGCGGTAAACGACGGTCGGGTCGGCCTAGGTTTGATTATACAGAACGATCAGATCGGGGCTCAAAGCGCATTGACAGCCTATGCCAATTATGCCTATAAATTACAGCTGGGCAACGATGACAACTCCAGGCTTTCCTTTGGTTTAGCTGCGGGTTTCATGCAGCTCGGCATAGATGGAAATAAACTGGATGGTGTAACTCCAGATGACGGGGCTATTCCGGTAAGTTCACAAACCACCCTGCTGCCGGATGCAAGACTGGGTGTCTACTATTCGAACGAAGATTATTTTGCAGGCTTCTCTGCAACCAATTTACTGGCACAATACGCTGTAAAACGCAACAACAATAATATCCTGGTACCTCAACCCCATTTCTATTTAACAGCCGGAGCACAATTTCCGGTTTCAGATGACCTCAGGTTAAAACCCGTTGTTCTTCTAAAAGATGATGTCAAAGGCCCTACCTCCCTGGATTTAAATGCTTTTCTGCTCGTTAAAGAAAGAGTATGGATAGGTGCATTTTACAGAACTTCGGTAAGCCTATACAATAAAAGCAACCTGCAAAGCGATCTTCCAAAAGAAAGTGCAATGGGATTGATCCTGGAGCTGTTCGCAACGCCCAATTTAAGAATCGGTTATTCCTACGACTATTCCCTGAATGGCTTGCGGAATTATAATTATGGCAGTCATGAGATCTCTGTAGGTTTCTACATCAGCCGCCCTAACCTGAGAAGGGACCGCGGGTTAAAATGCTACGATTTCTAAAAATAAACAGGTTTTAAGCCAATTTCTTTTGTACAAAAATATTAAGGGTCTGCTTTTTGCGTATTTTTAGATATGCAGGCCAATAACAATATCATAATAGCGGGTGGCGGATTGGCAGGGTTAACCTGTGCACTCCATTTACTAAAAGCAGGTTTCGAGGTTACCGTTATTGAAAAAAACACTTATCCGCAACATAAAGTATGCGGAGAGTACATTTCGAACGAAGTACTTCCTTATCTGCAGTGGCTTGATGCAGATCCTGGAATTCTCCAGCCTAAAGAAATTACACGATTACAAGTTTCTACAGTTAAAGGCAGGCAGATAGAATGCAATCTGCCACTTGGCGGATTTGGACTTAGCCGGGCTGCCTTCGATCATTTTCTATATTCCAAAGCTTTAAACAAGGGATGTAAAATCCTGAACGAAAAGATCCTGGACATCACCTATTCCGGTCAGACTTTTAGTCTAAAAACAAATCAGCGAACCCACCACACGCCACTGCTTATTGGTGCCTTTGGTAAAAGATCATCGCTCGACAAAAAGCTTAACCGCCATTTCATCAATCAACAATCACCATGGCTCGCTGTAAAGGCCCATTACAGAGGTGAATTTGATGACAATCTGGTAGCCCTTCATAATTTCAGGGGCGGATATTGCGGCGTATCGAAAGTCGAAACCAATCTGATTAATATTTGTTATCTTACAGCATACGATCAGTTTAAAAAATACCAGAACATGGAAGACTTTCAACAACAGGTACTTTTTAAAAACAAACACCTTAAATATCTTTTTGAACATACAGAACTGGCTTTTGAAAGTCCGCTCAGTATTGCGCAAATCAGCTTTGAAAAGAAGGAGCTGGTGAAAGACCATATTCTGATGATTGGAGACGCTGCCGGGCTTATTCATCCGCTTTGCGGTAACGGTATGGGAATGGCTATCCACAGCGCAAAAATATGTGCCGAGCTGATTGTACAGCAATATGGAATTGTTGATCAGTTGCAATTGGAAAAAAGTTACAGCATGCAGTGGAAAGCTAATTTTGGACAACGCCTGGCCTTCGGTAAAAGATTGTCTTCTCTTCTTTTAAAAGAAACGTTATCTGACATGGCCATGTCCACGCTGATCCGTTTCCCCTCCCTTCTGCCTCAAATGATCAAAAGAACCCATGGTCAACCTTTAACTCCCCCACCTTCTTATGATTAATACCAGCCGCAGAAGCGAGGCCATAGAGATGATGGATGATTTTGAAATGGAGGGTGAAATCCTGAGAGATGCGCTGGATAAGATTGCAAAGATCAATCAGTTACTGGGTGGGAATAAAGTGACTTTACAAGGTGTTAAAAAACTGATCAAAACTAAAAGCAAAACGCCTATCCGTGTACTGGATGTGGGCTGTGGAAATGGAGATATGCTCAGAACCCTGGCAGATTTTGCAGCAAAGCAAGGCCTGGCCATGGAGCTGCTTGGTATAGATGCGAATCCTTATACCGTACAACACGCGGAAAAACTATCTGGAAACTACAAAAACATTCATTATCGAACTGCAGATATCTTTGAAGAGATGAATAAAGAGAGCACTTATGACATTATATTGTGTACCCTGACCCTGCATCATTTCACAGATCAGGAGATTCTGTTTCTTTTAGGTGCTTTTTCCAAACTTAGCCGGATGGGCATTGTGATCAATGATCTGCACAGAAGTTCTGTCGCTTATTATTTGTTTAAAGCGCTCTGTTTTGTGTTCGGATTAAATGACATGTCTAGAGAAGATGGGTTGATTTCTATACTTAAGGGGTTTAAAAAAAGAGAGCTGCAAACCTTTTCAAAGCAACTTTACTTCAAGCATGATCGTATTCAATGGAAGTGGGCATTTAGATATCAATGGATTATTCAGACTTATGAGCACTAAAGTAATAACGGTTAGCAAACAAATACCCGAGCATTCCAGGGAAACTGCAGAGATCCTACCCTTCCTGGATGGCTGGCTGGCAGGAAAAGAAGAGCGTTTTATCAGGAAGGTGAAAAAGATCTTTGAAAACGCTGCTGTAGACAGACGTTATTCCTTTCTCTCTCCTGAAGAGGTTTTTTCCAGCATCTCCTTTGAAGAGCGCAATACTATCTATATCAGAGAAGGAATAAGATTATCGGCCAAATGTGTTGCAGGCGCGTTAGAGAAAGCAAAATGGCAGGCCGGTGATATAGATTTCCTGATCACTGTAAGTTGCACCGGGATCATGATTCCCTCTTTAGACGCCTATCTGATCAACAAATTGCACATGCGGCAAGATGTGGTCCGCCTTCCGGTTACAGAAATGGGTTGCGCCGCTGGCGTGTCAGGAATGATCTACGCCAAAAACTTTTTAAAAGCAAATCCTGGCAAACGCGCAGCCGTAGTGGCGGTAGAATCTCCCACAGCGACCTTTCAGCTGGAAGACTTTTCTATGGCCAATATTGTTAGTGCAGCCATATTTGGAGATGGGGTAGCCTGCGTCCTCATGTCTTCGTGCGAAGCAGATGAGGGACCGGAAATTCTGGACGAAGCGATGTACCACTTTTACCATGCTGAACAGATGATGGGCTTTGCTTTAACCAATACCGGATTGAAAATGGTCCTGGATATTGATGTTCCAAAAGTTATTGCAGAACACTTTCCTCAGATCATCCACCCCTTCCTTGCAAAGAATCATCTAAGTATTCAGGACATCGACCACCTGATCTTTCATCCCGGAGGAAAAAAAATAGTGCAAATGGTAGAATCTTTGTTTGCCGCTGAAGATAAAGATATAGAGGATACAAAAGAAGTGTTACGTTTGTACGGAAATATGTCGAGTGCCACTGTTTTATATGTTCTGGAACGCTTTATGGACAAAAAACCATCAAAAGGAGAAAAAGGATTGATGCTGAGTTTTGGTCCTGGCTTTTCTGCGCAAAGAATACTGTTACAGTGGTAAAACAAAAATTTATATGATGAACAAACAAGAAATTTTAGAAAAATTACCCTACAGTGCCCCATTTTTATTTGTTGATGATCTGCTTACCATTGATGAAAATGGTGCAACAGGAACTTATACGTTTAACAAAGACCTGGATTTTTACAAAGGCCACTTCAAGGACCATCCTGTTACCCCTGGTGTAATTCTTACTGAAACAATGGCACAGATTGGATTGGTTTGTCTGGGCATTTATCTGAGCGGTTATATTGATTCGGCCGCTTCCAGTCATGTTATGCTCACTTCTACAGCTATTGATTTTATGAAGCCTGTTTTCCCGGGGGAGAAAGTAACTGTGGTTTCTGAAAAGGTTTATTTCCGTTTCAAAAAACTGCATTGCAAAGTAGAAATGAAGAACGAAGCTGGTGATGTGGTTTGTAAAGGAACTTTATCCGGTATGGTTACCACAAAATTAAATGGCTAACAGGGTTGTTGTCACCGGACTTGGCATTGTAGCTCCAAATGGCGTAGGAATTCCTATGTTCATAGAGGCCATCAAAAATGGCAGGTCCGGAATTAAATACCATAGCCAATTACAGGACCTTCAGTTTTCCTGCCAGATTGCCGGACGGCCGGAACTGAGCACTGAACTTATTTCAAGCTGTTTTACAGAACTTGAACTTCGGAACTTTAACAGCGAAGGCATTCTATATGGCATAATTGCTGGTATCGAGGCCTGGAAAAATGCCGGGCTCTCTCTGGAAAGAGAGGAAGATCCGGATTGGGACAGCGGTACTATTTTCGGTGCCGGAACCTCTGGCATAGAAAAATTCAGGGAAGCGATTTATAAAATTGACGAAAAACAGGTCCGTAAACTGGGCAGTAATGCCGTGATGCAGACCATGGCCAGTGGCGTCAGTGCCTACCTTGGTGGAAAACTGGGTTTAGGCAATCAGGTCAGCACCAATTCTTCGGCTTGTACAACCGGCGCAGAAAGTGTACTCATAGCCTTTGAGCGGATCCAGTCTGGAAAAGCAAAACGCATGTTGGCCGGAAGCACCAGTGACGGCGGCCCTTATATATGGGCAGGTTTTGATGCCATGAAAGTTTGCACTTATAAGCACAATGAAACGCCTGAAAGGGGCTCAAGACCGATGAGCCTCTCTGCAAGTGGATTTGTACCGGCTTGTGGTGCAGGTGCCTTGCTGCTGGAATCACTGGACAGCGCTGTTGAACGCGGGGCTGTAATTTATGCAGAAGTATTGGGCGGCCACATCAATTCTGGCGGACAAAGAGGCACTGGTACGATGACCGCGCCGAATAGTAATGCTGTACAAAACTGCATCAGTTCTGCCTTAAAAAACACGGGTCTGCATGCAGATCAGATTGATGTGATCAACGGACATTTAACAGCGACGATAATGGACAGCACCGAGATCAGGAACTGGTGTACTGCCTTGGGGCGTTCAGGGGAGCATTTCCCATATATTAACGCCCTGAAGGGTATGACCGGACATGGATTAAGCGCTTCAGGCAGTATGGAATGTGTCGCTTCGGTTCTTCAGATAGCTGAAGGTTTTTTATTCCCCAACATCAACTGTGAGGATCTCCATCCGGATATCACAGCCCAGATAGATCCCCAAAAAATCCCTCTTCATTATCATCCCCACCCTATAGAATATCTTGCAAAGGCGAGTTTTGGCTTTGGCGATGTTAATGCCTGTATCATCTTTAAAAAATATAGATCATGAATAAAGAAGAATTGCTCTCCCGTTTGAAAGTCATTGTTTCCAACTACACCCAGAATAAGGAAGCATTGGACAGCATTAACGAAGATACCGATTTCCTGAAAGACCTGAAGATCAACTCTGCAAATCTGGTAGATGTTGTACTGGATGTGGAAGAAGAATTTGGAATCGAAATTGACAATTTATCGATGGAAAAAATGCTCAATGTACGTGCGGCCATTGAAATTATAGAAAACAAACTCCATGAGGCTGGCCGGGAATGACATCGTAGACTTGCGGCTCGCAGCAACAGAAAGCAACTGGATGCGGAAAGGTTATCTGCAGAAAATATGCTCTGAAAAAGAACAATTGCTGATCAGGGAAAGTGAACATGCCAATCAACTCGTCTGGTTGTTCTGGAGCATGAAAGAAGCTGCCTATAAAATACATTCCAGAAAAACAGGTCAAAGGACTTATGCTCCTGCTGCTCTGGAAACAACGATACAAACCCTTAAACCTGGCTGTTCCAGTGGCTTTGTGTCTGTAGAAAATTGCATATACTACACCCAAAGTGAAGTAAATGAGGAGATGATCCATTCACTGGCGGCCCCAGCCCCATCCTTAATGAAGGAAATAGAGGTAAGAATATCTCTTCATCAAGATGGTGTATATCCTGACTATGCTTCCACGAACCCGCACAGTGTTAGCCACCACGGGGTTTATCTCGCTCTCATTTACCTCTAGCTCAGATTTTCTTCGATCAGCAGATTAATGATCCCGTCTGTCATACCAACTCTTGGTACATACAACTGTTTAATGCCGGTCCATTTCAGCAAAGTGATATAGATTTCGCAAGCAGGTATAATGACGTCTGCACGGTCGGGATTCAAGCCCACCAGATTGATCCGTTCTTTTAAAGAATAACTATTGAGCTGATTGTACATCGATTTTAACTTCAGAAAAGTAAGTGGTGTACCCTCTTTTTCGTTAGACATTTTAAAGAGTTTATTGATGTTCCCTCCAGTGCCTATGCCAGCCAGATTCTTATAGTTGCGGGTTTGCTCTTTTACCCATATCCGCATTTCTTCCCAGGTTTCCTCTTTGTCCTGGTTGTCCAGTATCCGAATGGTACCAATATCAAAGGATTTGGAAGCCACAGGTGCTTTATTCACAAAAACAGATAGTTCTGTACTACCTCCGCCTACATCAATATACAGGTAGCTCTTTTTAGCATCCAGGGTCTGCTCAATATGATTGGAATAAATGATATTGGCTTCGCGCTGACCTTCTATAATTTCAAGTGTCAGTCCGGTTTGCTTTTTTACTCTGGCTATAATATCTGCTCCATTTGAAGCTTCCCTCATGGCTGAAGTTGCACAGGCAAGGTATTCTGTAACATGGTAAACATCCATCAGATTCTTAAAAGCCGTCATGGTCTTTAATAAATCTTCAATTTTCCTGTCTGATATCTTCTGGTCAAGAAAGGCATCGTCTCCCAAACGTAACGGAACCCTGACTAAGGTGTTTTTCTTAAAACCATATCCGGTCTCGTCTTTTGTAATATCGGCGATCAGTAACCTGACCGCATTGGAGCCAATATCTATAGCAGCGTATCTTAACATGAATTTACTGGTGTTTATTTTTTAAGTAGTTATAAGTCTGAACCTGCGCCCTTACTTTAGTTGTTAATCTGTTCTTATGGTATTTATTGTTGTTCAGCTTAGTGATGTCCCTGGCTTTAACATTGTCCTGAAGTTGAAACTCTATGATGTCTCTGATTTCCTGCCGAACTTCCGGATCCAGTACAGGAAAACCAACTTCCACGCGGTGTTCAAAATTCCGGCTCATTAAGTCGGCCGAAGACAGGAACATTTCTTCTTTGCCGTTATTACCGAATATAAATACCCTCGCATGCTCCAGGAACTTGTCTATAATGCTGACTACGGTAATGTTCTCACTGTAGCCCTTCATTCCCGGAATCAGACAACAAATTCCTCTCACGATCAGCTTTATTTTTACACCTGCATTGCTTGCCTCATATAGTTTTTCTACGATACCCTCATCGGCCAGACTGTTGACTTTCAGAATCAGATAAGCAGGTTTGGAAGCTTTTGCATGCCGGATTTCCCGGTCTATCAATTCATAGAACTTTATTCTGGATTCCAGAGGAGAAACGATGAGGTATTTAAAACCTTTAGTTACTGTCTTTTTGTTTAAAGCGGTAAACAATTTCAAAAGATCGGAAGTGATCTCTTTTTTAGCGGTAAAAATACTGTGATCGCAATAAAGTTTGGCGGTTTTTTCGTTGAAATTACCGGTGGCCAGATTCGCATAATATACGGCCCTTCCGCGTTCCATTCTTTTCACCAGGCAGATCTTGGAGTGCACTTTATAGTCTGTTAAACCATAATTTACATTAACACCTTCCTCTTCCAGCCTGTTAGACCAGTAAATATTGGCGGTTTCATCAAATCTCGCTTTCAGTTCGACCAGGCAATTCACCTTTTTACCATTTTTTGCTGCATTGATCAGCGCATTTACCACCCTCGAGTTTTCCGCTAAACGATAAAGGGTAATATTGATCTCTGTAACTTTAGGATCTATGGCCGCTTCTCTTAAAAACAAGATGATATAATCGTAAGACTGATAAGGCAGGTTGATCAGATAATCGCGCTCTGCCAGTTTATTGATGATACTTTCGGTACGATGCAAACCGGCAACCTTAAGTGGTACCGTTGGCGGATACTCCAAACTTGCAGAGCCTACATTTGGGAAGCGGATAAAGTCACCAAACCTGTGATATCGGTTACCAGGAATCAGGCTTTCGGCCTCAATTTTCATTTTGGAAACCAGTACGCTCAACATATCGAAGGGCATCTCTGTATCGTACAATAAACGCATGGGTTTACCCTTTTTACGTTTATCGAGGCTTGTTTTTAATTCTTCTATAAACTTATCGCTGATGTTCTTGTCTATATCCAGCTCCGCATCGCGGGTAACCTGTATCGAAAAGGCCTCAATTTCATCATAATTGAAAACATAAAAGATATCATCCAGGCAATACTTGATGATGTCTTCTGCCAGGATAATGAACTTTAATCCATTCGTTTCCGGTAAGACCAGGAACCGGGGAAGATCATTAGGCAGTTCAATAAGCGCATATTTCTGGTTCTTTTTAGAGCCTTTTTTAGACAAGCGCACCAAAAAGTACAGGTTGCGGTCTTTAAGCTCCGGAAAAGGCTTATCCAGATCAATCATGATGGGAACCAGGTTAGATAAGATCCGGTCTCTGAAATGATTCCGGACAAATTCACCCCTTGCCACATTGAGCTGGGTATCATTTAAGATAAAAATACGGTTCTGAGCCAGTTCGTTAATCAAAGTTGCCTGAAAAAGCTGTTCAAACTTACGTTCCTGCTTTACAACTATGTTTTTGATTTCGTTGAGTACCTTTTTGGGGTTAAAACCAAGAAGTGCCTTCGTCTTATCATTCAAATTGGTAAGCCGCGTCATGGTTGCTACCCTGACGCGGTAAAACTCTTCCAGGTTTGAAGAAAATATAGACAAGAATTTGATTCGTTCTATTAAAGGGACGCTTTCATCGGCGGCTTCCTGCAGAACCCGCTCATTAAAATATAGCCAGCTAATCTCTCTGTTTAAAAAAGGAACCTTTTTCTTAGTCATGTATATGTATCAATTCCCCGTTTGACCGGGGATAGTCAAAACTGCAAATTCTAATGTTAAATCATTGTTAATTATCGAGGAATTAACATAAAACTAATTTAACCTTATTTAGCTGCTTCGGCTTCCTTTTCAGCAGCCTCCGGAGTTTTGACAACAGCTGGGCTTTCTGTAGCTGTTTTTGATACTGCTGGAGCTGGCGCAGCTGACTTGGCCGCAGTTGTTTTAGCAGCGGGTGTTTTAGCAACTGTGGTTTTGGCTGCTGGTTTTGCCGGCGTGGTTTTAACTGCCGCAGTTTTTTTCACAGCACTTGCTTTTGGTGCTGCCGATTTAGCAACGACAGGTTTAGCCGCAACGGGTTTAGCAACAGCTGGTTTTTCAGCAACTGGTTTAGCTGAACCTGCAACTTTTGCTACACGGGCTTTTTTTGGAGCAGCCACTGCTTTTTTAACAGCTGCAACTGGCTTTGCTATAGCCTTTGCTACTTTCTCTTCTGTAGCAATGGCTGTTACTTTAACGCTTTGTGCCACAGGTTTCGCCTTGGCAGCAACTTTTTCCACTACTTTTTCCGCTTTTTTTACACTTTTAGAAACCTGTGCTTTTTTAGCAGACGCTTTTTTTGCAACCTTGTCTTTCTTCTTTACAACCTCTTCCGTCTTACTGGTTACTGATTCTTTAACTTCCTGCAATTTTTTAGAAAGCTTTTCGGCTACCGATTTGCTCGCTTTAGTGATATCTGCGGCGATTTTCTCTGCATCATGACCGAGATGACTGATTACTTCCAGGAACTTTTCAGTCAAAGTTTTTTCTAATTCTTTTTTTGCTGCCTTTTTAGCAACTTTTTTTTGCACTTTTGATTTCTTGGTTTTCATAATAAACGTATAAGTTATGGATAATCAATTATTAACTAATTTAACATTTTTTTATATTAAAGCTATTATCATGCCCACTTTTGACATTGTAAGTAAAGTAGACGCCCAAACATTCGACAATGCGATGAACAACGCTAAAAAAGAGATTTTGAACCGTTATGATTTCAACAATTCTAAGAGTACGATAGACCATGATAAAAAGACCAACGTGATCACTATCGTTACAGAAGACGACATGCGGTTAAAAGCCATACAGGACGCCATTATCTCCCGGATGATCAAGCAAAATCTGGACGCCAAGAGCCTTGACTTTGGCAAAGAACAATACGCTTCAGGCAATATGATCAGAAAGGAAATATCTGTAAAAGAAGGGATTGACAAAGAAACCGCAAAAAAAATCGTTGCAAAGATTAAAGCAAGCGGGTTGAAAGTTCAAGCTTCAATGATGGATGATCAGGTTCGGGTTCAAAGCAAAAGCATTGACGATCTTCAGGCTGTAATTTCTTTGTGCAGGAAGGAAGATTTCGGTCAGCCGCTGCAATATATCAATATGAGAAACTAATGACGGTTTAATGTCTTAAAAACCAATAACAAAGAATGGAAATTATAGAAAATGGATATATTTTTTCAGACGATGTTCAAAAAATTGATCAAATATCAGTACACCATTATTTGAGTACCCAGTCTTACTGGGCAGAGGGAATTCCGCTGGAAACCGTTCAAAAGTCTATAGATAATTCCTTGTGTTTTGGAATCTATAAGGACACCAAACAAATTGGTTTCGCAAGATGGATCACAGACAAAGCCACTTTTGCTTATCTGGCCGATGTATATGTCCTGGAAGAACACCGGGGTTTGGGTTTATCTAAAAAATTGATGTCGCTGATGCTTTTTCATCCAGACCTTCAGGGCTTAAGGAGATATATGCTGGCTACACAGGATGCACACGGTTTATATGCTCAGTTTGGATTTAAACCATTGGAACATCCTGACAGGCTGATGGCTATTGTCGTTCCAAAGGTTTATCAAGTATAAATATCTTGTATAAAATAGAAAGGGGACCTGGATTAAGGTCCCCTTTTATGCTTAAATCAATTGTGCTAAAGCCTCTCTGCTAAAGCCTTTCAATTCATCTGTTTTGTTTTGATGAATCTTTTGCACCCAATTTGGATCTGCAAGCAATGGTCTTCCCACAGCCACAAGATCAAAATCTCCGCGGTCCATCCTTCTCACCAATTCATCCAGTGAACTTGGTTGCGAACTCTCTCCTGCAAAAGCAGCTAAAAACTCCCCGCTAAGGCCTACAGACCCTACAGTTATCGTTGATTTCCCGGTGATCTTTTTGGCCCAGCCTGCAAAATTCAAATCCGAACCTTCAAATTCAGGTTCCCAGAAACGGCGTTGTGAGCAATGGAAAATATCTACACCTGCATCAGCCATAGGATTTAACCAGGCTTCAAGTTCGGCAGGTGTCTTAGCCAGCTGGTGGGTATAATCCTGAGGTTTCCATTGTGAAAGACGAATGATCACAGCGAAATCTTCTCCAACCTGCTTTCTTACTTCCTTGATGACTTCAACAGCAAAACGACTTCTTTCAGCCAAAGTTTCCCCTCCATACTGATCTTTCCGGTTATTGGTTCCTGTCCAGAAAAACTGATCAATTAAATAACCATGTGCACCGTGAATTTCAACGCAGTCAAAGCCTAGTCTTTTGGCATCTGCAGCAGCGCGTCCAAAAGCGGCAATGGTATCTGCAATATCAGATTCTGTCATTGCTTTTCCATTCTCAAAACCAGGTTTATTAAAAGACGAAGGTCCTTCAAAAGGTGCAGAAGGTACCCATCCGGAATGGTGGTTATCCATAACGCCCATATGCCAGATCTAAGGGCCCATTTGTCCTCCAGCCTGGTGAACATTCTCTATTACACTCTGCCATCCTGCCAATGCCTGTTCTCCATAAAAATGGGGAATATTTTTATCATTGGATGAAGAAATACGTTCTATAACGGTTCCTTCTGACAAGATCAGTCCAACTTCACCGGCTGCTCTTTTCCTGTAATAAGCTGCCACTTCTGGTGTAGGCACACCATCAGGCGAAAAGGAACGCGTCATTGGAGCCATGACAATTCTGTTTTTGATATTCAAAGATTTAAGGCTAAACGGCCTAAATAAACTGTCTGTATTCATATTATTTTTTTTATAAGTCTTTTTGTATAATCTGTGTGAGTTCAATAAAAGCTTTCTCATTTCTTTTATAATAAGTCCACTGTCCTACTCTGGTCGATTCGATCAACCCGGCACGCTGAAGAATAGACAGGTACTCGGAAACCGTAGACTGTGTTAGTCCGGCCTTCTGCTGGATTTGTCCGACACATACACCAGATTCAAATCCAGGTTGATCAGGAAAATGTACCTCCGGATCTTTCAGCCATTGTAAAATCTGTAACCTTGCTTTATTGGACAGTGCCTTAAAGACATCTAAATGATTCATGGTACAAATATATATCGACTTTTTCCGATATACCAATAAACAAATGACAAATGACATTGTCTTGATATCTGATATTCAATTTTTTTATTAGTCTTATTTATTTTAATTCTAAATAATTTTGTCAAAGTCAAAGTAGATTCTATCTTTGCGGCCAATTAGAATTAATCTTAATAACAATATGCCACATATCTACAAATTATTTAGCTTCCTCGCTATCCTTTTCGCTTTCCAATCTGCTGTGTATGCACAAAACACAGGTAAGATCATTGGTACAATTAAAACAAGTGATGGCAAACCTGCCGGATATGTAAGCGTAGGCCTGAAAAATGCAGGAAAAACTGCGGTAACAGATGAAGATGGTGCATTTTCTATTAAAAATGTAAAGCCAGGAAGTTATATGATCAAAATATCGGCTGTTGGTATCGCTTCGCAAGAGAAATCTGTCAACGTTGTTGCCGGGCAAACTGCAGAGATCAGCTTCTCCATCTCGCAATCCGCTTCTCAATTGGATGAGGTAGCCATCAATGGTTACAAAACGCCAAATCAGAAACCGGTGAACCTGGGTAAAATCGCCATCGCCCCCAGAGATCTGCCTCAGGCTGTTCAGATCATTGGCAGTCAGGTCATCCAGGACCAGCAAGTTAACCGTTTGGCTGATGTTTTAAAGAATGTAAACGGGGTATCTTTGGGGGCTAACCGCGGTTCTGTTGGTGAGAATTTTTTTGCACGTGGTTATAGTTTGGGCTCCAATAACGTTTTTAAAAATGGCGCAAGAACAACTATTGGTGGTATGCCGGAAGCCAGTACACTGGAATCTGTTGAAGTATTAAAAGGAAGCGCAGCCTTATTATATGGAGGAGTTAGTGGCGGAGCCGTTGTAAACATGGTGACTAAAAAGCCTAAATTCGAATATGGTGGTGAAGTTTCCATGCGTGTTGGAAGTTATGATTTATATAAGCCAACATTGGATCTTTATGGCCCGATCTCTAAAAAGCTGGCTTTCCGTGTAATTGGAACGTATGAAAAGGCTGGTAGTTTTAGAGATCATGTAGATTCTAAAAGAATCTATGTTAATCCATCTCTACTTTATAAAATCAGCGATAATACTGAGTTATTGATTCAGGGAGATTATTTAAAAAGTGATTACACCCCTGACTTTGGTATAGGTACGGTTGCAAACAAACTGTCTCCGCTAGGAAGAAACGTATACATCAACACAGACTGGGCATATAATAAAACAAATACCTCTACCGCACAGGTTAATTTAAACCATCGGTTTAATGACAACTGGAAGTTAAATGCAATTGCATCCCTACAGTCATACAAAAGAAACTATTTTTCTTCTGAGCGACCATTTGCAGATGCACAAGGAATTTGGTACCGTTCTCTTACCCGGTCTAATATCAAAGAGTTTACTTACAATGAACAAATTAACTTAAACGGATCTTTTAAAACGGGATCAATCGCCCACACTTTTCTAGCTGGTGTAGATGCGGATCAATCCAACACCACTACTGGTGCTTTTAGCAATCCCAATACAAAAACAGTAAACTTAAATGGTACAGATACAAAATATTACGATCAGGTAAATATTCTGGATCCTTCTACATTTAATCAACCAACAAACTTTAATACGCCTGCAACAACACTGCTTACAAACACCAAAGCTCCTGTTTATAGAATGGGTGGATTTGTACAGGACATGGTTGCTTTAACAGAGCAATTTAAAGTTTTAGCTGGGATAAGATGGACGTATCAAAAGACACCAACAACAACTGTAAATACAATAGCAGATGGTAGTAATGCTAAAACGACTGGAGATGCTAAAGTAGATAAAGCGTTTTCTCCTAAAGTCGGTTTAATTTATCAACCGCTCAAAACAACTTCTCTATATGTAAGTTATGCCAATAACTTTACTTCAAATGCAGGAATCGACGTGGCTACCAATGCCCCAATGAGACCATCTATCATTAAGCAGTTTGAAGCAGGTGTTAAAAATGATTTTCTGGAAGGCAGATTGTCAGCCAATGTAACCTGGTACAAGATCCTCAACAACCGGTTTGCACAAACAGCTGAACTTAATTTACAGGGCGCGCCTAACGGAGACACAAATCTTAAAGAATTTACAGGTAAAACGGCCAGCGATGGTCTTGAGATCGACATCACAGGTACCATTGTTGAGGGTTTAAACTTTATTGCGGGATATAGCTATAATTATATGCGTTATACAAGCACCTCTGACACCAGGGTATATGTAGATCCCAAAACAAAAAAAGAGACTATTATTAGTGGTATTGTAGAAGGTGAACGCATAGTTGGAACGACAAAAAACACTGCAAATGGAAGCTTATTCTATACATTTGGCTCCGGGGATCTTAAAGGACTTAAATTGGGTGCGTCTGCATTTTACACTGGCGACCGCAACGGTGGAAGAAATACGAATAAGGCAAATACTTCTACTGGTATCATTCCACTTAAAGGGTTTACAACACTTGACTTCTCTGCAGGTTACAGCTGGAAAAAACTATCCTTACTTGGTAAGATCTCGAACATCACGAATGTATTGAACTATTATGTTCATGAAAACTACAGTGTGAATCCTATTCCTCCACGTCAGTTTGTTACAACTTTAGCCTATAAGTTCTAGAAATCATCAGGCAAAAATACATTTAACGAAGAAGGCCCCGCAAATTTTGCAGGGCCTTCTTCGTTAAATATTAAAGTCGCAAAAGACACTAAACTGTTTTCACATCCCCTTCACTGTAATCTCTGATATCGGTAATATATCCATTAATGATCAGGAAATCGAATAAAGGTTTTGCATCCGGTGTAACCGGCATATTTGCACTGGTGATCACTTCGCTGGTTTTCTTGTCCAGGAAAGGATAAGCAAAAAGCTTCACATTTTTACTGAACATATCACTTACATAACTCAACAACATGCTCGAATAATTATCGCCAAAATTGCTGGAGTTAAATACAAATTTCAGGTTATTGATATTGGTTGAGATCCCTACACTTTTTGGTTTGCACCTGTCCAGGTATTTTGCCAGCTTATTATGCCTTGCAAAGTTCGATACGATCACCAGGTTACCAGTATTACACATCTCCTCTGCCCTTTTAGCCACTGCGCGCAGGTCAAGGTTCTCGGTCCAGTTTTCGTCTTCAGATAGAACATTGGAAAGCAGTACTTCAATCAATACACTCAAATTATCCTTTTTTACATTCTCTGTACGTACAAACTGATCAACAGCCTTATTTAACATACTGAAGTTCGGATTTGATTTCTGCGCATATTTTGTCCGCAGAATCATAATGTCCTTTTTATACAGGAGATCCTTGGGTAAGCAAGGCCGTCCAAGGGAGTCAAAAATGGCCGCACTGGAAAAGTCTTTAACAATCAGATATAAGTTCAGCAAAATATTGTTTACCTCTTTAAATGCGGGACCATTCACGGAGATCAGGTCAATTTCTACAGAACCCACGGTCAAATTGTCTGCTAAAGACTCGATCATCGTTTTTGGATCATGATGGAAATAAAACGCAGCATATACCAAGTTCACACCAATTATTCCCAAAACATTTTGCTGTAAGGCAGAATCCGTATCCAATAACCTTACATGGAATACAATTTCATTAGATTCACCACCGGGTTCAGACTGGAACTTAATTCCAATCCAGCCATGCGGATCATTCGATTTGTTGTAATTTAAAGTTGTAACCGTGTCTGCAAAAGCAAAAAAGGTCCTGTCGTCGTATTTTTCACCACTTAACCTCTCATTCAATAAACCATATTCATGGTTTAACATTTTACTTAAGCGGGACTGGCTTACATACCTGCCCGACTCTTCAGCGCCATAAATCGCATCGCTGAATGTCATATCGTATGCCGACATGGTTTTAGCAACCGTGCCTGAAGCCGCTCCAGCGGTAAAAAAATTACGTGCCACTTCCTGGCCTGCTCCAATTTCTGCAAAAGTTCCGTAAATTTTAGGATCTAAATTGATCTTTAAGGCTTTACGCTTAGTATCCAGAATTTCTCTTTCCATGGCACAAAAATAGAAGAAACTGACGGAATTTGAGGGATAAATTTCCTTATCTTGGTAATCTGATGTTAAACGTAAAAAATCTCGCCGTCCAGTTCCTGAATGAAGAGGACAAATCCTGGACTCCGGCTGTAAACCAGATCAATTTCACCCTTGAAAAAGGACGAGTTCTTGGAATTGTAGGTGAATCTGGTTCAGGAAAATCGGTAACCTCATTCTCCATCATAAGGCTTCACAATCCCCGGAGCACCCGGGTTGAAGGTGATATTGAGTTTGAAACCATCAATTTGCTTAATCTTTCGGAAGAAGAGATCCGAAAATACCGTGGAAATAAGATCTCCATGATCTTTCAGGAACCCATGACCTCACTCAATCCCGTTTTCACTTGTGGAGATCAGGTTATCGAGGCCGTTATCCTACATCAGAAATTAAGTAAAGAGGCTGCCAAACAGCATACTCTCCAGTTATTTGAAGAAGTACAGCTGCCTCAGCCCGAACGCATTTTTAACAGCTACCCGCATCAGTTATCAGGCGGACAAAAACAACGGGTCATGATCGCCATGGCGCTGAGCTGCAATCCGGACCTCCTTATTGCAGATGAGCCTACCACAGCTTTAGATGTTACGGTACAAAAAACCATATTGCAATTGCTGGCCAAGCTCAAAGAAGAAAGAGATATGGCGATGATCTTCATCTCTCATGATCTCGGTGTAGTGAGTGAGATTGCAGATGAAGTTGCAGTCATGTTCAAAGGAAAAATTGTAGAACAGGGTACAGTAGAACAAATTTTTAAAAATCCGAAGCACCCCTATACCAAAGGATTACTGGCTTGCAGACCAAGCCCCTGCAGAGTACTTAAAGTTTTACCAACAATAGCCGATTTTCTCGAAGGTAAACAGGACCAGCCTATCCAGCACCTGCTGGAAGCCAATGCCTATACCACGGCAGAAATAGATGCGCGAAGAGCGCAACTCTATGCCCAGCCCCCACTCCTCCAGGTCAGGAACCTCTGTACCTGGTACCCGGTTAACCCGGGGTGGTTTGGCAAGGTCGCCAATTATGTGAAAGCAGTAGATGACATTACCTTCAATGTTTATCCTGGTGAAACCCTGGGGCTGGTGGGCGAATCCGGCTGCGGAAAAACTACTCTTGGAAGAAGCATTTTAAGATTAACCGACCCCACATCGGGCACAGTGATCTTTAATGATACAGATCTTTGTAGCCTGCGAAAGAATGAATTAAAAAGAATAAGGAAAGACATTCAGATCATCTTTCAAGATCCCTATTCTTCTTTAAACCCCAGAATGACGGCCGGCAATGCGATTATGGAACCCCTTCAAGTTCATCATCTGTACCACAACGATCAGCAACGCAAAGCGTATGTGATCGGTTTACTGGAGAAAGTAGGTCTGAATGCGATGCATTTTGACCGGTATCCACATGAGTTTTCCGGCGGACAACGTCAGCGCATTGTGATTGCCAGGGCTCTGGCTCTTGAACCTAAGTTTATTATATGTGACGAATCTGTCTCTGCGCTCGATGTTTCTGTTCAGGCCCAGGTGCTGAATCTGTTAAGGCAATTGCAGCAGGAACTCGGCTTAACCTATATCTTCATCTCTCACGATCTCGCCGTTGTTAAGCACATCTCCGACAGGATGATTGTGATGAACAAAGGTAAAATTGAAGAACAAGGTTTTCCGGAAGATATTTATAGTCATCCCAGAGCAGACTACACTAAAAAACTAATTGCCGCTATCCCAGGTACACAGACATTGTATTTATAATTTCTGATCCGGGACAGCCAGTTTCATAACTGCGGTATTTAATGCCCGTCTGATCTCCCTTTCTTTAACCTTGTCGTATTGATTCAATAAGACCTGGACTTTGAACCTTGCTTCATCTTTATTGATGGCCATCGTTTTTACGGTCAAGCCGTTGACCATAATAAAGCCAGAATATGGCATAACTACTTCTCTTAAATGATTTTCCAGGTACTCCGGGGTATAGCCAAAATGGAGCAGCATCTGAAACTCCACGCTAAGTTTCTTGATGTTCTGTTTAGATTGGTTTACAATGACAGAACTAAAAACCACGGAGTTGGGAATGATCACCATGTCATTGTCTTCATTTTGCAGGATCATATTGATCAAAGTAATGTCTATGATCTTACCTTCAATATCATGTACCCGGATGTGATCTCCAAGAGAAAGCCGGTCGGAGAACATAATGATCAGTCCATTGATCATATTGGTAATATAGTCTTTAAAAGTCAGCGCAATTGCCGCCGCTACTATGGTGATACTCGTCAGAAATTTGATTGGATCAACCCCTAGGAAAACCATAAAGGCCAGGGCAAAAAAGACCGTATTTAAAATGGATACGATCCGGTTAATACCCAGGATAAAATTGTCTTTTATGTTACTCTTGAATTTATGTTTTTTGATGTACCAGAAGATGATCACCAGCCGGATCGCAGAAACGGTTAAACTGGGCCCAAGGAATACAAAAAGAGCCTCTGCACCTTGCGCAACCATAGGGTAATGTTTGTATACCGGCGGAACATTGATCTTGAAATAGACAAGCGCGATATATACAATTGTCTTAATTACGATCATAACAATTTCATTCCTGGTCTTTCTCTCTTGTTCTTCTATCATCAGTACGAGTAATTGCTTTGAAAAGCTAAAATACAATTTATTCTTTTGGCAGTAGTGGTAAAATGGGGATTGGTTGTCACACCTTAAAAAAAACATGAAAATCACTCAGCAACATCTCGTTATAACCACCCTAGCGTTTCTGGTTATACTTTTAATGGGAAAGCCAGTACAGGTAATTGCCCAGATCAAACTTACTGACATCCGTGCAGGGGGTACTTACTTTCCGGAATCCAGGCTCATCAGACCCAATGAAACCGATAAATCCACAGCAAAAACCAGTATGAGCCGGGCGGAACTTGGCCTTAGATTCGACCTGTCCAATAAGGTAGATACCCTTAAAGGTAGCTATAGCAAATGGACAGCTACGCTGAGTGGCTCGTATACAGATCTGCAAAATAAAAATTACGAACAGCAGGTTTTCCCTTCGAGACTGGTTACTGCAGACTTTGGCATCCAGCACCTGCACAGCCTAAACAGAAGCTGGAGTATATTATATGCCTTGTCTGCAGGTGTTTATTCTGACATGGAAAAAGTGAACGAAAAAGATGTGTTTCTGAATGGAGGTGTGGCTTTTATTAAACGCTACAATCCCAACTTCACCTTTGGTTTTGGGGCTTTTCTAAACAACGCTTATGGCACACCCATGGTATGGCCGGTGCTTATTGTGCAATGGAAAACCGGAGATAAATTTAAACTGGACGTTAGCCTGCCCGACGGAGATGGAGGCTCTGGCTTTGTGAATAAAATCAGTTATGCCTATCAAGTGAACAAAAAAACAGACCTGGCCCTGGTTTTCAAACCCCGGTTGATGTCTTATGATACAGAAACGCTCGGCGACAAAAGAAGAATGCTTAGTTCATGGGAATTACCTGCAGGGCTGGAAAACAGATGGCATTTTAAACACCTTGATTTTGTAGTTGGCGGTGGCATGGTCATTTTACGCACCTATCAGTTTGGGGAAAAGAAACTTTCTAAAATGTTTGACCAGGGTCCAACCTCTAAACTGGCCTCCAATTATTACCTGAATATGGGAATACACTGGCACTTTTAGGGCATTTTAAACCCCTTTTAACCAGATACAGGTTTATTTTTCGCTTCAAATTGCTACCTTCGGGGTGATTCATAAATTAATTATGGCAAAGAATAAATCATCTCACCTAACAAAAGTGCTCACACAGCTGATCAGCGATGTGCTCACCAAGAGCAAAGAAGCACTGAATTACAAACAGGTATCTGCAAAACTCAACATAACTGATGCAGCTTCCAGGGAAACTATCCTGGAAGTGCTCAAAGATCAAACCCATAAAGGCACCTTCATTGAAGCTGAAAAAGGTAAGTTCCGTTTAAAGGACCTGAAAACCTTTATCATTGGTAAAGTAGACATAACCACCGATGGTTCTGGCTATGTTGTTCCCGACGACGAATTTGAAAAAGACATTTACGTATCTGCACGCAAGCTGCATAACGCACTACATGGAGATAAGGTAAAAGTTTACATCTATGCAAAGAAAAGCGGCCGCAAAAATGAAGGCGAAGTTGTAGAGATCCTGGAACGGGCAAAAACAGACTTTATCGGCGTGATCAGAATTTCCGAACGTTTCGCTTTTGTGGCGATAGACGACCGGAAAATGCTGCACGACATCTTTGTACCCTTAAGCGATCTGAACGGCGCTAAAAATGGTCAAAAAGTGCAGGTCACTATAACAGACTGGCCGGAAGAAGCCAAAAACCCTATCGGAAAAATTACCCATATATTAGGAGAACAAGGCGAGAATGATACAGAAATGAATGCCATTCTTGCGCAGTACGGCTTCCCGCTCACCTTCCCCGCCGAAGTTGAAAAAGAAGCCAATGCCATTCCTGAAGAGGTTACAAAAGCCGAACTTAAAGGCAGAAAAGATTTCCGGACAACCGCTACTTTTACCATAGATCCGGCAGATGCCAAGGATTTTGATGATGCCATCTCCTTTAAAAAACTGGAGAACGGACATTATGAAGTTGGTGTACATATTGCAGATGTTTCTCATTATGTACTCCCTAACAGCGCTTTAGATAAAGAAGCTTATGCCAGAGCAACCTCTGTTTACCTGGTAGACCGTGTGATCCCCATGCTGCCTGAACGCTTAAGTAATGGGGTATGTTCTTTACGCCCGCATGAAGACAAACTTTGCTTTGCCGCTGTATTTGAACTCGATGACAAAGCCAATATCCACAACGAATGGTTTGGCAGAACGGTGATCCATTCTGACAGACGATTCAGCTATGAAGAAGCCCAGGAAGTCATTGAATCCAAAGCAGGCGATTTTGCTGAAGAAATCCTCAAGCTGAACGAACTCGCTTATATCCTGCGCGATAAAAAGTTTAAAGCCGGTGCTATTAGTTTTGAAAGTACGGAAGTTAAATTTAAGCTGGATGAAACTGGTAAACCGATTGGGGTTTATGTAAAAGAACGTAAAGATGCCCATAAACTCATTGAAGATTTCATGTTGCTGGCGAATAAAAAAGTAGCAGAGTTCGTTGCCAAAAAAGGAAAAGGAAAGCAAAAATACACTTTTGTATACCGCTCCCACGACTCCCCTAACCTGGAAACGCTGAATAATTTTGCCCTCTTTGCTTCTCGGTTTGGGTATAAGATCAATATGAAATCCGATAAGGAAATCGCCAAATCCCTGAACTTCCTGATGGAAGATGTGGAAGGCAAAAAAGAACAGAATGTGCTCACCCAACTGGCCATCCGCTCTATGGCCAAAGCGGTATATACCACTAAAAAGACCAGCCATTACGGCCTTGCTTTTGACCATTATACACACTTTACCTCTCCAATCAGAAGATATCCCGATGTAATGGTTCACCGCTTGCTGGCTTCTTATCTTAACGGAGAAAAATCGGCGAACGAGGAACAGTATGAAATTGCATCCTCACATTCTTCAGCTATGGAAAAACGTGCTGCAGATGCAGAGCGTGCGTCCATCAAATACAAACAAGTAGAATACCTGGAAGAGAATATTGGAAACATCTTCACCGGCATTATATCCGGAGTAACAGAATGGGGCATGTATGTGGAACTGATTGACAATAAATGTGAGGGAATGATCAGGCTCAGAGACATTGCGGATGATTTTTATGTACTTGATGAAAAGAATTATTGCATCATCGGTCAGCGCAAGAAGAAAAAATACCAATTGGGTGATGAAGTACAAGTTAAAGTAAAAAAAGTAGACCTTTCTAAGCGTCAAATTGATTTTTCACTCCTTCAAAATCCCTAATCCATACACAACAACATATACACGGCAATAAAGACGAATGCACACAACTTCTGAATTACAGGAAATTATAGAAAAAGCAATTAAAGGGCTCAGCTATTCCAATCACCCCAAAAACCTTTACGATCCGATCTCCTATATTATGAACCTGGGCGGCAAAAGATTACGCCCGGCACTGGTCCTGCTCGCTGCAGATCTGTTTAACGGCTCTCTAGATGAGGCACTTCCAGCGGCGCTTGCTATTGAAACCTTCCATAATTTCACCCTCATCCACGACGATATTATGGACAATGCCCCCTTACGGCGTGGCCGGCAAACCGTTCATGAAAAATGGGGAACCAACAACGCTATCCTTAGCGGAGACGTGATGATGGTTGAATCTAACAAACTACTCACCAGAGTAAAAGTTAGTGTCTTAAAAGAAGTCCTGGATACCTTTAACGCAACAGCCCAGGGCGTATGCGAAGGACAACAGCTGGATATGGAATTTGAGAACCGTAATGATGTCAGCATTGAGGAATACATTGATATGATCAGACTAAAGACGGCAGTATTGGTTGGGGGCGCTATGAAAATTGGTGCCATTGTAGGCGGTGCCACAGAGCGCGATGCAAATCTGATCTATGACTTTGGTGAAAATCTTGGAATTGCTTTCCAGCTTCAGGATGATATTCTTGATGTATATGGTGATCCTGAGAAATTTGGCAAACAGGTAGGCGGCGACATCATTGCGAACAAAAAGACTTACCTGCTGCTAAAACTTCAGGAAATCGTAAACACTGAAGATGCAGTACTTCTGGATCAGCAGGCAGGCAATAAAAATACTCTACTTAAGATAGAACGTGTTACCGCACTATACAACCAGTATGATGTAAAAGACCTGGCTACAGAGCAAATGAGGCACTACCTTGATAAAGCCTTTGCTGCTTTATCGGCGATCAGTGTACCTCAACAGCAAAAAGAGGAAATCAGCGGTCTGGCTAATGAGCTAATGAACAGAGAAAGCTAGTTGTCAAAAATGAGTTTTACTTTATCGTAGGTTAAGGGCTTGGTCAAAAAGTCCTTAACACAGATAAACTGTTGTGCACGTGTACGTTCTACCGGATCAATCGAAGACGAAACAATAATCACATCTGTTTCAATATGATGCTCTTCCAGCAACTGTAAAAATTTCCAGCCATCTATCTCCGGCATATGCAAATCCAGTAAAATTAAGTCGGGTGTATTTTCCAGTACATACTGAAGTGCTTGTTCAGGCTTATCGAACAAAACCACACGCTTATCCATCTGTAATTTACTGATCAGCATCTGATGGATCTTGTTGGTGATCACATCATCATCTACCAAAACGATATGTTTACTTTTCATCCCTTCTAATCCAGCCCCATAATCCTCCTGCCCTCCTTCATGAAGCAGAGAATTCAGCATACGAATGATATTATCTAATTTACCTGCCTGTATATTGATATCACTCAGCAACTGATTGATTTTCAAAGTATCATAAGACTCTAAAGAAACATGATTATTTGCATTGGAGAGGCTTAGAATATTTGTTATAGGTGCACGCAACTGATGCGAAGTTAAGTGAGAATATTCGTTAATTAATTTCAATTGTCTTGCATTCACACTGTCGCTGAATATTGTACAGGCCACATGCTCAATTCTTCCATCCTTTTCTATAGGCGTAAAGGTGATGAGTAAAATATGATCATTTGCATTCGCAACGGGTAACCTCTTTTCTATACTAAAACACCTGCCTTCAAAACATTTGGAAAGCAATCTCATTAAAGTCCGCTTATACCTGTGGGCAATCAATTCCACAATTTGCTCCCCACTTATGGGATTTTTTTCCAAAAAACTTCCCACGAAATGTAACGACTCTATTTTATAATAGGCCAACTGATATTTTCTGTCAATTAAAAAAAATGAGTTATCAATCAGCTCACAAACACTATCGTTTGACATAATACCCTTTATTTATAACTGTAGACCACATGACGCTCATTCTTGCATAATTTTATTCAACCGCAGATTACATTAATAGAAAACAATTTTCCTAAAAAAAATCAAAATCCTGGCAATTTAACGCTAATAATTGATTTTGGAGTAATAATTGTCTCGATATAATTAATATTCACTCACGAGATCCTAAACAAATCAACGAAATTAATATTACTTATGCAAGAAATTCTATCAAAGAAAGATATAGGCGAAAGAATAAAGGCCCTCAGAACTGCACACCGTCTTTCTCAGTCAAAAGTTGCGGACCTGTTAAGTATTTCCAGAAGTAATTACTCTCAAATTGAATTGGGAAATCAATTTCCCTCCTTTAATATCCTGAATGTAATTGCCAGATATTATAGCAAAAGCTATAACTGGCTGCTTCATGGAAAGGATGGAGATGAACAAGCTGCAGATCAGATCAGAGCAAACGTGGTTATACAGGAACTGGAAAACACGCTTGAAACCTTCAATACGCTGTTAAAAAAACTGGAAAGGGAAATCCTGATCCTCAAAACCTCCAACCATTAGTATTAAAACAAAAAAGGGCTGCAACATAAGTTACAACCCTTTTCCTTTAATGTATCTTTAAGATTACTCTGCAGCAGCGTCAGCAGCAGGTGCTTCAGCTTTAGCAGCTTTCTTTGCAGGCGCTTTTTTAGCAGGGGCTTCTTTCGGAGCAGCTACTTTTTTCTCAGCTTTAGCAACAGGTGCTTTTTTCTCTACAACTTCTTTTACAACTTCAGTAGGTAAAACAGATACATAAGATTTGTTATCTTGTTTTTTCTTGAAGATTACGGTACCATCAACCAAAGCAAATAAGGTATGGTCTTTTCCAATACCTACACCTTTATCCGGGTGGTGTTTTGTACCGCGCTGACGTACTAAGATATTTCCGGCAATAGCTTCCTGACCACCAAAGATTTTAATACCTAAGCGTTTGCTATGCGATTCACGTCCGTTCCTGGAACTACCGGCTCCTTTTTTATGTGCCATCTTGTTTTATATTTTATAAACTGCCTAAACTAACGGCAATTTTTGTGTTAAACAATAATTATAAACTGATACCAGAGATCTGGATTTTGGTGAAATACTGACGGTGACCGTTTTTCTTTTTGTAACCTTTTCTACGTTTCTTTTTGAAAACGATTACTTTATCACCTTTTAAATGAGACACGATTTTAGCTGAAACTGTA
>Ga0182008_10000194_pt1 | contig 47984 bp, 40 predicted proteins | sample Sormic07211129_1_FD_120482 | JGI IMG/M metagenome (GOLD analysis project Ga0182008, IMG submission 120482) | Rhizosphere microbial communities from Sorghum bicolor, Mead, Nebraska, USA - 072115-129_1 metaG | ecosystem: Host-associated > Plants > Roots > Rhizosphere | place: USA: Nebraska...
AAGGAAAGAGGCAGTATCTATCGGTCAATATACTTCACGAGTTATTTTGCCATCGGTCTACTCTCAATCCTTTTCACTTTATGCTTACTAAATTAAACATTGTAAACATAGGAGCTATCGGATTTATTTCAGGGTCTTTTCCTGCTATTAAAATTCATAAGCATTCCTTGGGTGGTTAATATTTTGAAAAGCAGGGTTTGGTGTGCTTTGGTTGCGAAAGCCCCGCTATCCGCTTCAAAGCCTCGGTTCGTTCCTCACCTTCGGGTTTTAAGCTACTATCGGGTTTATTTAACCTGAGCATTTCGTTCTTGGGATACAAAACCTTCGAGGTTAATACAATTGAAAAAAAATCCCCCAAATTGCTCTGGAGGATTTATATCCAAAAAGATTCTTCGCTATGTGGAGATCCGATAACTATCGGATGACATTTATTTTTTAACGTACATTACTTCTTTTACCGCTTTAACAACACGCTCAGCGTTAGGCAAGCTTGCTGCAATTAAAGTTGGAGAGTATGGAAGTGGAACATCTGCACAAGTAATACGTAAAACCGGTGCATCTAAATAGTCGAATGCATGTTTTTGAACCATAAAAGCAATTTCGCCGGAAAGCGATGCCAATGGCCACGCTTCTTCTACCACAACCAAACGGTTTGTTTTCTTAACAGAAGCAATGATGGTATCGTAGTCGATAGGACGTACGGTACGTAAATCGATCACTTCAACATTGATTCCTTCTTTGGTTAATTCTTCTACCGCAGGGTTTACCACACGTGTTAACATTTTACCAAAAGTAACAATGGTTACATCAGTACCTTCTTTGGTTACTTTGGCTTTACCAAGTTCAATATAATATTCTTCAGCAGGAACATCGCCTTTATCACCATACATTACTTCCGATTCCATGAAAATAACAGGATCCGGATCAATTATTGACTGCTTTAATAAACCTTTTGCATCATAAGGTGTAGCCGGAACCACCACTTTTAAACCTGGTGTGTTAGCGTACCAGTTCTCGAAATTTTGAGAGTGTTGTGCACCTAACTGGCCTGCATTACCTGTTGGACCACGGAAAACCATAGGGCATGAAAACTGGCCACCGCTCATGGATAAAATTTTAGCCGCTCCGTTGATAATCTGATCGATCGCAACTAAAGAGAAGTTAAATGTCATGAATTCTACAATTGGAATAAGGCCAGCTGTAGCTGCACCAGTTGCAATACCCGCGAAACCTAATTCGGCAATAGGGGTATCGATAATTCTTTTTGCACCAAATTCATCAAGCATACCCTGACTTACTTTGTATGCCCCGTTATATTCTGCTACTTCTTCACCTAATAAAAAAACGCGGTCATCTTTACGCATTTCTTCGCTCATGGCTTCGCGTAGTGCTTCTCTAAATTGGATTTCTCTCATTGTAAATTTTAATAACGGTGGCAAATATAATTATTAATCGCTTTGAAACCAAAGGCTAAAATGCCTATGTTTTGTAATAATTATAAGTGTTTTGGCTGATTATTTAACGCTTTTTTAAGCGTAATTTTTTGTTAATTCTTTGTAAGGAGAAATATTATTGGGCAATTGGGTTTTTGTTAAGCGTTTTGTATCAATGCCGGTGCTTTTCCCGAAATATAACTACTCAAGAGATAATTTCAGTTAAGCCATATGTCAAGAAATCGGCAACAACAGTTATTTAGCGAAGCTTAATTGATCCTGTGAAATTTTTTTGACCGAATATTCGATTTAATGATTCGGGTTTAGCAATCCATAAATTTCACTATCCAGAAACTGGCCCCTAAAATAATAATTTTGTTTAAAATGCGCTTCTTTTACAAAACCATGTTTGATCAGCATCTGTCTGGAAGCATTGTTTTCTACATTGATATTTGCACTAATGGTATGCAGATTAACATCATTAAAACCAAAATCGACTGTTCGCTTTAAGGCTTCTGAAATAATTCCCTGCCGCCAATAATCAGGATGTAACATATAGCCAATTTCTGCCCGGTGGTTGGCAAAATCGGTGCGCCAATATCCTATTGAGCCAATCATTTGTTTGGGCTTATCTTTTAAGGCAATTACCCAGGCCAGGTTATCTCCATTTTCATAAGCATTTCTAAAACGGGAAATAAAATCTTTGATTTCAAAAATATCTTCCGGCCTTTCCCTATCGATATATTTCATTACCGTTTCGTTGGTGCGCATGGCAAAGAGCGCTTCGGCGTCGGCAAGATCATGTTCGCGAAGGATTAAGCGTTTGGTTTCCAGTACAGGGAATTTTGTGAAATTTAAACTTAGCATTTTTAAAGATCATCTTTTTCTAAAGAAAAACCATACTTATCTGCAAACTCTTTGACTTCAAATTCAAATGATTTTCTTGCATGATGAAGCTCTTGATTTTTGATGTAGTTGGTGACAGCTTGCAAACCAGATTCGCTAACTGATACAGCGAAATAATCATCTTGCCACATAAAAGGTGTTTCTGTTAGCATATTTTTATTGATCCAGAATGAGGATTCTCCTTTTATTAGCTGAGCTACTTTTGCAATTGTTTGTTCTCTTCCTAAAGATACTAGGCAGTGCATATGTTCAGTATACCCATTAATTGCCTGTAGAAAAATAGATTTCTCTCTGCAATTTTCCATAATGTGCTTTTGAACTTTATAACGAATGTTTTTTGTTAAATAGGGATGTCGGTTCTTGGTTGAGAACACTAGGTGAACCCAAATTCTTATATACGACATAATTCATGGTTTGATTAATCTAAATATAAGGAATTTTTGCAGTCCGCTAAAGCAGACTGCGAAGAAATGCAATTATCTATTTATATCTTCCTATTCATTGCCATTGGCTTCAGCCAATCAATTAGAATTACTTCCCAAATAAAGTTTTATAAATAGAATATTTGTAGTTATCCTCAACTTTACTGGCTACAAAATAGGGGGCTTCAAAAAGTTCAGTCAGTTTTTTTCTTAGTTCGGCAAGGAATTCCGGTTTGATTTCTTCTAAATAGGTTCCTGATAGATTTTGCCTGCCCGATTTGAACCAAACGCCATCAGCACTCATGGTTTTTACCACATAAAGATTTGGCTCTACAAAACTTTTGCCCGAAAACTGTTCGTAAGCATAAGTGTATAATAAGGTTTGGATTAATGCTTTATTAATATGTTTGCCGTCAGAATTGAATAATTCGGGAACATCTTTAAAAGTTAGTTTGTCGCTACCGGTTTTATAATCAATAATTTTCGTCACGCCGTCTTTAACATCAACACGATCGATAAAACCGAAAATTTTAATACTGGCTTCCTTTCCCCGTAGCGGAAAACTGATCTCGGCCTCCACCTTTTGCTCTAGGCTGATAATCGTAAATGGAGTTTGCGCTTCGTCCTGATTTAAAATGATATTCACATAGGCCTCTACAATGGATAAAATAACCTTTTGCATGCCCTTATATTCCATGATCATGTCAGGGTTTTTGAACATTATGGCGTTAAAGGCTTTTTGTATCAGCCCGGGAATCTGTTTGCGTTTTTCTTTAATCAGCGCAGCAGTAATTTCAGCTGATCTTAAATCCTCGTAAAAATACTCCATCACTTTGTGCAAAATCGAACCGATCTCGTTGGCTTCTACCACTGCACTGATCTCTTTAGGCTCTTTAATACCTGCAATGTAATTGAAAAAGAAATCTATCGGATTGGAAATGTATTGGGTAAGTGCAGAAGGTGAAAGCACCTTTTTTTTATCAAGGTATTTTTGAAGTGTTTCCTGAATAAAGGCATTATTGGTTTTCTCGATTTTTACTTCTTTAAAGGGTTCGGTTTTTACTTCCAGATTAAGTTCATTATAGGTAAATTCGAAACCGCTTTCGTACTCCAGTTGCTTTAAGATTCTGCTGGCTTCACCCGAAGTAGATTCATCTGTTAAGCTGTTATAGACAAAATTGATATTGTTGGCCCGCTGTAATAGACGGTATACCATATAGGCTGAAATGGCATCAAGATTTTCCAGAACCGGTAAGCCATAAACGCGACGTATAGAATCTGGAATGAAACTATTGCCAATGGATGATTTGGGGATAATACCTTCATTAAAACCCAAAATGACCACTTTATCGAAATTTAGGTTCCGCGTTTCAAGTAACCCCATTACCTGTATGCCGTTCAAAGGGTCGCCTGAAAGTGGTACTGCAATAGACTGCAATGATTTTTGAACAAGATAAATGACAAAGGGGATTTCTTCTTTGCCAATGTGGCTGCTAAACGTATCGTGCAGTCTGTTTAATTCTTGTATGGTTTTTACGAATAGCTCCGCATCGATTTTTTTAAGTGTTTTTGTATTTGATAACCGGGTTAGCACATAATCCAGAACATCTAAAAGATGGGTAACCACATGCTGCGGATCGTCTATTTTTTTATAAAAAGCTTCAAACAGCCCGCTTTGACGTAAAAGCCGTTTATGATCAATCTCTACCTGGTTTTCTTCTAATAATGCGGTTAAGATTTTATCGCGCATTTTTTGGGTAAGGCCTGTTAATGGGTGTGTTAAAAAAGCTTCTACGTTTTTGTAACTTACTTTATCCCGTTGTAAAATCTCCAGCTGACTTGCCAACCACAAATCAACCAAACCAAAAATACTGGAGGTTGATAAAGCAAAACCCATTGTGACGTTAAGGTCAATCTCTTTTCCATTCAGGTTCGTGGGTATCGTTTGCAGTGTGGGGATCAACAAGCTCTCATCTGCCAAAACTACTACTGTTTTTCCAACAGTTTCGGCCGCGGCATAATCCTCTGCTAATATATTGTTCAGGATTTTAGCCTGTGCAGATTGTCCCTGAACCTTAAAAACATTTACATGATGCCGGGCAGATTTCATTAAACTTTCCTGGCCTGAAAATTCGTTTTTCAGGCCAAGCTGGTTGATGTTTTTGCGTAGAAACAAGCCTGCCTCCTGCGAAATATCGTCTAAATAATAAGTGTCGGCATCGAAATAAAACAATGCTTTGCCGGCTTCCTGTAGCTTGGTAAATATTTTAGCTTCCGCACTGCTCAAAGCATTGAATCCAACAAAAATAATCTTCCCTTTATCAAAATTGGAGATAAACCCATGGTGATTGGTGATATCATCAGCCAGATACCTGTAAACAGAACCATTGGTTAAATAGCCCTGCTCTTTGAGTTTTGCATGGTATTGCTGGTAAAGCTTGGGCATCCTGCGCCACATTTTGATGAACAGTTCCTGTTGTTTTTTATGTTTTCCTTCAGAGTAAGAAGTCCAGAATTGAGAAAGAAACTCATATTGCTCCGGGCTTAAATAATCAAAATCCTGATTAATGACCGATATATCTTCCAGATCGCGGTACAGTTTTTCTGCATCAACCAAATCGGCATCAATCTGATTAAAATCGCTTAATATGATTTTTGCCAAAGGAAAAAACTTATGGCTGGAAATAGTTTCTAACTTTTCTTCTGCAAGCAGTTGATTATAAATGCGGTGTAACGTAAAAAACTGCAGGTAAAAATCGGCTATTTTATAACTGGTAGAACTGGCGAAGAACTCTTGTATGGTAAAAAATGCGGGACTGAAAAATGGCTTACCAATAATATCTGCAAAGTGTTTTTGTAAATAAGCCGATGGTCGTTTATTATTGAAAACGATGGCGCAGTTTTCCAGCTGTTTTCCAAACCGGGTAACTAAATCTTCTGCAACTTCCTGTAAAAATGGTTTCATCTGCATATTATACTAGTTTCAATTTACCTTTAACCGCGTAAAAAAGATAGGTTTTAATGTTCTGGTAACCCATTTCAGTGAGCAAATTTCTATAATTACTTACCTGTTCGATGTGTTTATCGCTTTCTTCCAACGTAAATTTATAGTCAAGAATAATCACCTCATCGTTATTAATCAATACCCGATCAGGACGATGCAGTTTTCCATTGGTATCGATAATATTCTTTTCTACAATGCTTTCGCTTGCCTTACCTAAAAGCTCTTTGAGCTCAGGGTGTTCCAATACTTCAATTGCGGATGAGATTAATTTAAACTTTTCTTCTTCTTTAATAATGCCCTGCAAAACCAGGTTCGAAGTATAATCGTCAACTTCTTTCTGTGTGCTGGCGCTGGCCAGAATATCGTGCAGTAAAGAGCCTTTTCTGCCTGATTTTTCAATGTTCACCAGATGTTTTAAGTGTTTGTCTTCAGATGGGATGTAAAGTTCTGATAAGCGTGTTGTGGTTGGGTAACTAGCTAAATTAATAAAATTTGATTCTTCCGCTTTATCCCCGATAATTACAGGTTCTACAATTTCATATAGACCATTTTCATCAAACTGCTCATCAAAAGTGAAATTGATTACATCACCCATATTGGATAATTTCAACTCCTTCTTAGCCATCGTAGCAATATAGAGATAGTCTTTAGATCGCGTAGTTGCCACATAAAGCATATTTAATGCATCCATATTGTTATAAAGCAATTCTTCATAATAGGCCTTTGCAATTGACGAATCGGCTAATGATTCGTTATATTTTAAAGGTATGCCTTTCAGTTCCTTATAAACTGTTTCTTCTGAAGACACCCAGAAAGTGCCATTGGGTTTACCTTTGATTTCCCAATTGCAAAAAGGCACAAAAACAGCCCTAAAAGCTAAACCTTTCGATTTGTGAATGGTAATGATTTGTATAGCATCAGCACCTTCTGGTGAAGGCAGTGATTTTTTAATGCCATCTTCTTCCCACCAGGTTAAAAACGAAATAATACCTTTTTCTCCAAGTTTAGCGGCAGAGGCTGTTAAATCTCTAAAAGCAAGTAAGTAGGGTAAGTTGGTGGTGAGATTTTTTAAGCCATAACTTTCAATTAATATCTCTACCAGCTCAGGCAGCGGAAGCTGTAGCCAACTTTGCCAGTTTTCACACAAAGCAACCGGTAAAACGGCGGTAAGCGTGCTTAGGGGTCTATTGTTCAGGTTAAGATAATAACTGGCGTCAATTTGTTTTTCGTGTAGCGAATGGTAAAGCGCGATACAATTGGCTTTGTAAAGAGCCGTTTGCGTTTCTAAACCGATCAGCACTTTTAGTGTATTAATGATGAGCTGTATAGCCGAGTTGTTGGATATCAATAGCGCATCACCAGATAAAACAGGTAAGTTATGCTCCATTAATTTTTTAACAGTGAGTAATGCCTCACTGTTCGATCGAACCAAAATGGCAATATCTTTTAGTGCATATTGCTGTTCGTTTTTGAGATCATTTATTTCTTCAACAATATCATCTAATGCGATATCCCTAAAAACAGTTTCGGTAAAACGTGCTTCATTTGGCGCATGGTCTTTACTAAACTTTTTAATCTTAATCGTTCCACCTTTTAAGGTGTTAGTTGCAAAGTTCTGGGTAGAGCCACTGTAAATATCGGTTATAATCTGCTGGTAATTTTGTTCTTGCCACCAGCTGGAAATGCTTTCAGGTTTGGTAGCCAGATTTTCGTTCAGTTCGTTCTGTAAGGTTAGGGGAATGGCCTTATAAAGGAAATTGTTGAACGTGATGATGTTTTCGGCACTCCGATAATTCTCCGCTAAACTTTCTTCCAGAACATTTTCGGCACCAACATCTAATTTGGCATGTTTATGCAGGATGTTCCAGTCGCCATTGCGCCAGCGGTAAATGGATTGTTTGGTGTCGCCTACAATCAGGTGATCAATCAGATCCTGGCTCGGGGTGGCCATGGCATTGGTCAATAGAGATTTAAAGCTACCCCACTGGCTGGTAGAAGTATCCTGAAATTCGTCGAACAGAAAATTGCGGTAACGGTTGCCAACTTTTTCCCAGATAAATGAGGGGTTGTCTCCAGCATCTTCTGTAATGCCAGAAATCAGCTTTTGTGCATCACTAATCAGCAGGTTGTCGTTTTCTGCCCTGTATTCTTTTAAAAGCATCGCAATTTCCTGCATTAACCTTAAATAATAGAGGTTTTTATTAAAGGCAATAGCCAAACTATAGTTTGGTAAATGGGTTAAATAATGCGTTTTTAACTTTTTTAGTATGGGATTTACCGTTTCATAAGCTTCAGGAGAATTTACATTTTTTTGAAACCATTGATCGGGCTCATCAATCAGATTAAAAAGTGGTTCGATCTTTGAAAAATCGCCCCTGGCAACGAGAATAATTTTTGCCAGCGGGCTTCTTGATTTCCCCTTTAGGTGTTCGGTTTCTACCCCGATCACATTTAAAGCTTCATTTGCTTCAGTTGCCAGCGAAACCAATTCGTCTTCGAAATTTTTAATCTCCGACCTGGTAATACTGATGTATTTTTTAAACAGCTCGTCGATGTTTTCTAAACCAAGCGTGTTTACCGCATCTTCAAAAATCTGAAAACGTTCTGAGAATATTTCGCCGATCAGATTGTAAAGCTCAAATTTATAGTTCCAGCTTTTGTTATCGCTGATGCGCTCGATGGCCAGATCGATAATCCATTGTAAAAGCTGTTTGTTATGATCTAATGCTTCGTCCAGTTTGTTTACAAGATCATCTTTCACCTTGTCATAATTCATCTCTAAATTATAATCGGCGTTTAGGCCCAGCTCAAAAGCAAAACCCCTGATTACTTTTTGGACAAAACCATCAATAGTGCTTACAGAAAAACGGCTGTAGTCGTGCAGAATTTTACGATATATTTTATCTGCTTTAAACTGTAATTCATGTTGGCTTAATATCGGATAGGCTTGCAGGATAAGTTTCCGATAATCATCTATTTTTTTTGATGGATTTCCCTTTGCCAGTCCTAACAATACCTCCAAAATCCTGGTTTTCATTTCCTCCGTGGCCTTATTGGTGAAAGTTACTGCCAAAATTTCGCGGTATTTATTGTCGCCACTAAATAGCAGCGTGAGGTAATGCGCCGTTAAACTGAACGTTTTACCGGAACCTGCAGAGGCCTGAAGAATTTTGAGGGGTTGGGGCATAGTATGATATCTCTCGGAAATTTAAACTTACAACAATTAAAAATTTTTCCGAAATCATGATATTAACATTTAACCCCTTTACGGTTTTTTCTTCTTCTTTTTATTTAAGGTTTTATGGCTGATCCTCGCAGGACGTTCGGCCATCTCGATGGGAAGGCCAAGCAGATCGCGGATAACGACCGATGCACATGCGCCGCCAAATGCAGCGGGCAGATAGGAAACTGTGCCATAAGCAGAACGTTTGAAATTACTTCCGTCAGTCATGATCATCGAATTTTTGTCCATTTCTTCAGTAGAAAAAACTGCTTTTATTTTTGCTGCATTAGGGAGTTTATTCAGCCTTTTCCGGACATAACTTGCAAAAACACATTGATAAGTATCCGGAAGAAATGTAATCCTTAATCGCGTCGGGTCCATTTTACCGCCGGCACCCATTGAGCTTACAATGGGGATATTTTTTTCCAAGGCAGTGGATAACAAAGTAATTTTTGGCATTACGCTATCAATACAATCCATGATGTAGTCAAATTTTGATTCCAAAATTTCGCGGCATTTTTCGGGCGTAAGAAAAGTATTTACTACATGGAGTTTTAATTCGGGATTAATGGACAACAAACGTTCCTGCATGATGGCTGCCTTGCTTACACCATGGTTGGTTGCCAAAGCGGGCAGCTGTCTGTTCCGGTTGGTGGGGTCAACCACGTCACCATCAACAATAGTCATTTCGCCAATACCTGACCGGCAAATAAATTCAGCAGCAAAAGAACCCACGCCACCCAAACCAATCACCAGAACATGTTTCGATTGAAGTTTATCAATTCCGTCATTCCCAACCAGAAGGGCAGAGCGCGAAAGCCAGCTAACATCAGACATATTTTTGTATTTAGCTGTATTCTTCGACAGGCTCAGAATGACAGCGCTATATTAAATTTAGTTTATTCCAGTCAGCAAAAATACGAGCTTTAAGTTCATCTACGGTACATTTTTTTAAAATGGCAGTTGCCCGGTAAATTTCTTCAATCGAGATATCAGCATCATCCGTTTCCAGGAAAAAGTTATTGGTACTTTGAATCAGTTTTGCGGCACCGGCATTTTCTTTCAGGGCAGTCAAACCAAAAGAAAGTAAAAACCCTTTATTCAACAGTTGTTTGCCAAGTTCTTCGTTTTTATTAAAGCCATGAATAATCATGGGTACTTTAACTTTTAACCGGTCTTTAATCGCTATTAATTCAGCGAAACATTTAACGCAATGCAGAATCAATGGTTTATTAATCCTTTCTGCCAATTCAATCTGTTTTTCCAAAATTATGATCTGATTGTCCAGTTTATCGCCCCTCAATCGATCTAAACCACATTCGCCAATCTGTTTTACATTGGTTTGATTGGCCACAACCTCAAGATATTTCATCTGCTGGTCCAGATGCTCAATTTTAGCAAACCATGGATGTAAGCCAACCGAAATGGGTTTTGTTTTAGGCATAGCTAAAAAGATATCCTGGGTTAACGAGAGGCTTTGAATGCTCGTGACCCCAGGTGTGGAAGCCGTTTTGTGGCTATGTATGTCTAAAAAATCCATTGAACTGCAAAGATAATATAGAAATGGAAGATGGGAAATGTAAGATGGATAGTGTAAAATGTATAATGGAAAAATACCATCTGGATTAAACCTTTCGGTAAAAACAAATCTGTTAATGACCAATGACCAATGACCAATGACCAATGACCAATGACCAATGACCAATGACCAATGACCAATGACCAATGAATGTTTCTACTCTGTAAAGAATTTGCGAATAATCTACAATAATACTAGACTTTACTACATTTGAATACTATTTTAAAAAGATGAAAAAATTAGTCATTTTATTAACTGCTGTATTGATTTCTACGGCGGCTTTTAGCCAGGCAAAAAAAGAAGGCGTTCATATTTATAACCCACAGGCAGATGCTAAAGCGGATATCGCTACTGCGGTTGCAAAAGCAGCCAAAGAAAATAAACATGTGTTGTTACAGGTTGGCGGTAACTGGTGCACCTGGTGTATTGCTTTCCATAATTTGGTTGATAGTACGGCTACTTTAAAAAAATACATCAACGATAATTTCGAAACCGTTTTGGTTAATTATAGTCCTGAAAATAAAAACGAAAGTGTTCTGGCTGGTTTAGGCTATCCTCAACGTTTTGGTTTCCCGGTATTTTTAGTTTTGGATGGAAAAGGCAAAGTATTACACGTCGAAAATTCGGCTTATTTGGAAACGGAGGAAGTTGGCGCTAACGGTAAAAAGAAAGTAGGACATGATGTAAAGAAAATAACAGCATTTTTAAAAGGCTGGACCACCACTGCGGTAAATCCGGAGACTTATAAAGCGAAAGCTAAATAAGGTAGAGGGTGGAAGGTTTAAGGTAAAACGAGGCAGCCTAAAGAAATAAAAAAAGCCGTTCGGATGTAAAAATCGGAACGGCTTTCTTTTTAATCATCCAGTTCATCTTCGTCTTCATCATCGAGGTTTAACTCGTAAGATGATCTTGATGCCCTGTCGGCTTGCTCCAGCAGATCTTTATCGTGTTCAATGCTGGTGTCATCACCACTAATTTCATTGATATTTTCTACATCATCCTCTCTGCGTAAAGCATCGTTGGGATCGTTCGAGTAATTATCGTTTTCCGGATCTATCATAACTTTAAGGTTTTATCTTAGATAATCGTTTTGATGGTAAAATTGTTTTGGGAAAAGCTTACAGGTGAAAAGAATGTGGCTTCCAAAGATTCTTCCCTACGCTCAGAATGACAAATTGGAATGGGTTAAAGACCATCCCCGAATTTATAAAATGGAGCTACACTCACTGGTAGCTTACCCGAAGGCACCATGCGGTTGTTAATTACAGCAGCAGCCGAAATCTGCATAAAATCTTCTTTTTGATAGGCTACCAATAAACCTTTGCTATTTTCTAACCCCGGTAAGGTTGCCAGGTTATATGGATTTGCAAACAAGGCAAAAACTGCATTCTTAGCGGATAATTCTTTGATAAAATTCTTAACACCTGCATTCAGTGGCATGTTATTCGCTGGTCTTGATCTGCTGTCATGAATGCCGACAATCACCTGATCAAATGCGCTGATTTCGCGGGCAATGTTCGAAATCTGTGCGGCACTTGCATCTTTATCCAACACATAATAAACAGAATTATAGTAACCTTTCGAAATCTCTTTTTGGAAAGTAGTTACGGAAGATACGCCAATACTGATAATTGCGGTTCTTCTGATCGGGATAAGGCGTTTAATATAATCCTTGCCTTTGAGCAAAGTTACCGATGCATTTGCCAATTCCTGTACCAAGGCATTGCTTGCATTGCGGTTAACTCCTGCAATAATGCCCTTGGTTACAATAGTATCGCGTTTGGCCAAACCTGCCCAATACTTTGCGGTTAATATTTTACGCACGCTTTGGTCAATTTCAGCCATGCTTACACGATTATGCCTTACCGCTTTACGCACTAGTTTAATGGCCCTATCACTGTTTTCTGAAAGTTCGATGATATCATTTCCTGCAATAATCCCCATCAAATCAGCTTCGCCATTTTTAAAGTATTTGACCACACCTTTCATATCCATGGCGTCCGAAATAATCAATCCTTTAAAGCCTAATTTCTGCTTTAAAATACCGGTTACGATTGGCTTAGAAAGCGTTGAAGGTAAATTTGGCGTATTATCTAAAGCAGGAATGTTCATGTGTGCAATCATCACCCCGGATGCGCCCTGTTTAATCAATTCTTTGAATGGATACATCTCTAAAGTGTCTAAACGGGTAGCAGAGAAAGTAAGCTGCGGCAAATCGTAATGCGAATCTACATCGGTATCACCATGACCAGGGAAGTGTTTCAATGTTGTTAATAAACCACCATCTTGCATCCCTTTCATGTAGGCTGAAACTTTACTCGCTACGTTATATTTGTTTTCTCCGAACGAACGATAGTTGATGACCGGGTTCTTTGGATTATTGTTAATATCCGCATCGGGAGCCAGGTTCATCTGCATTCCCATCCGCTTGTAATCTTTGGCCACTTCCAAACCCATTTTGTACAACAGCTCTTTGTTTTGGATGGCACCCAGGGTCATTTGGTAGGGATAAGAAATTGTACTGTCTAAACGCATACCCAAGCCCCATTCTCCATCATTGGCGACAATAAGCGGTACCCTGCTCAGTTTCTGATAGGTATTGGTGGCTAAAACCTGTCGGCCAGGACCACCCTGAAAAAAAATCACTCCCCCCAATTGTTCTTTCTTAATTACCTCGCCAACTGAATCGGTATATTTTTTACCCAGATTGGTATGTGCCCTAACAAAGAACATCTGCGCTATTCTTTCTCTACGGTTTAGTTTATTAAAAACAGAATCGACCCATTTGGGTTGATTGGCAAGCATCTCTAAGTATGATTTTTGTTGGGCGCTGCCCGAAAACGCAGCTCCGCAGAGGGCAATGAGTATAAAAAGATTTTTTTTCACTTGTTTTTATTGTATCAGGTTTGCTAAATTAATAAACCAAAGCCGTATTGAACAAAAACCTTTCCAAGTAATCGATTTAATACAGTATGTTTAAAAAAAAATGCAGATTAAGATCGGTACATCCCTTTGCCTTCAACAAATTCGATTACTTTCTCGGGCAGGAAAAACTGAACATTTTTTTTCTCTTTAATGGCCTTCCGTATAAAAGTGGAAGATATTTCCATTAAAGGGGTATTGGTAAAAGTAATGGAGGGATGATTTTCCCATTCGCTCACATTTACTCCGGGGCGGGGGTAAACATAAATATGGTAATTTTTTAACAGCACCTCATAGTTCTTCCATTTTTTTAAAGAAACAAGATTGTCAGCGCCCATGATGAGTACAAATTCCTTTTCAGGATATTTTTCGTGAAGATAGGTTAGGGTGTCGATGGTATAGGAAGGCTGAGGCAATGCAAATTCAATATCACTTACACGGATATGCGCTGCATTTTCGGTTGCCAGTTTGGCCATTTCCAAACGATCATACATATTGGTTAAACCACTTTTATCCTTTAAAGGATTATGTGGAGAAACCACCAGCCACACTTCATCCAGTTCGGTATGGTTAGCCATATAGTTTGCAATAATTAAATGTCCGGTATGGATTGGATTATACGAACCGAAGAAAAGACCGGTTTTCATGTTTATGGTTTTCAGTATTTGTGATCGTTATTGCGAAGCAGGGACTGCAGGAGCCGAAGCAATCTAATTCGCAAAAAGATTGCTTCACTCTTTTGCTCTTTTCCCATCGCTTCGGTTCGCAATGACGGTTTTATTAGATGATTAGTTTACCAATATATTTTAGTCTCATAAAAGCTAAAGTTTTGGTCCTTTGTTAAAATAGTTAAATTTTCCGAGATGCCTTGAGCAATTAGAATTCGATCAAAAGGGTCGCGATGATGGAAATCTAATTCATTCAGTTTAATAATATGGTTGAATGAGATTGGTAATATTTCTATTTGATTCTGATCTAAAAAGTCTAAAATTTTATCAAAGTCTGCATTTAAAGAAAGCTTGTTTAATCTACATTTTATCGCAATTTCCCAAATGCTTGCAATACTGATAAAACATTCATTTTTTAGGTTTTTGATTTCATTAATTATCTTCTTTGGCAAAGATGAATCTCCATTTATGAACCAGATAAATGTATGCGTATCTAAAAGAAGCTGCATTACATGTAATCTTTAAAGTCTTCTAATGGCTTATCAAAATCGGCAGACATTTTAAAGAAATCTTTGGCATAACCAAATTGCCTTTCTTTCAGTTTTTTACTCGCTTTCGATTTTTTCTTCAGAGATGAGACAAAATCAGACACTTGCTTCTTCAAATCTGAAGGCAATGAAGATATTTGGCTATATAATTGAATATCAGTCATCAATCAAATATAGAAATTTCTGCACGCCTAATAAAACTATTTTTTCAAAAAATCCCCTACCAACTGCTCTGCTTCTGCACAAGCAGTAGCCAGGTCATAATTTTTTAAGATCACATCAAACTTATCTGCATAAAGCAATTCTTTCTCCGCTTTAATAAAACGTTCTTGTAATTTCTCCTGACTATCTGTTCCTCGTCCGCTTAAACGTTCTTTTAAAACTTCTAACGAAGGTGGCTGAACAAAAATAGCCAATGCATCTTCCTCGTATTTTCTTTTTAAACGAATGCCGCCTTCAACATCGATATCGAAAATGACGTGTTTGCCTTCATTCCAGATGCGTTCGATCTCGGAGCGTAAAGTGCCATAAAAGGTACCATTATAAACTTCTTCAAACTCTACAAACTCCTGATGGGCAACTTTGTGTAGAAATTCTTCCTTCGTAATAAAATAGTAATCGTTTTCATGTGTTTCATCTCCTCTCAATTCTCGGGTGGTTGCAGAGATAGAAAAGCTCAGCTCAGGAAATTTCTTTAATAAATGATGTACTATAGTGGTTTTACCTGCTCCTGATGGTGCTGAAAATATGATTAATTTGCCTTGCATGCTTTTAAAAATTTTGCGATTGGCGTCTGGCGTTAAGCGCTTATCGCTTTCCGCCTAACGCTACAACACATTCAGTAACTGTTCTTTTATTTTTTCTAACTCTTCTTTCATTCCTACCACAAACTGTTGCATCTGCGCATCGTTCGCTTTAGCACCCATGGTATTTATTTCTCTTCCTATTTCTTGCGAAATGAAACCCATTTTTTTTCCATTTGCTTCTTTGCTTGCTAAAGTTTGTAAGAAATAATCACAATGGCTTTTTAAACGTGTTTTTTCTTCCGTGATATCAATTTTATCAATGTAGTAGATTAATTCTTGCTCAAAACGGTTTTGGTCAATATTTACCTTACCCACCGCATCTTCTAAAAACTGATTAAATTTATCGCGGATGGCCGAAATCCTTTTTGGTTCCAGTTCTTCTACCGATTTAAAGTATGACAGGATATTTTTAATCCGCAGTTCTAAATCCGCCTTTAAAACGGCGCCCTCATCTTCCCTGAATTGGTTAAAGTTGGCCAGGGCTTCCGTGAAAATCTGATAAAGGTGGTTCCATTCATCTTCGCTAACACTTTCTTCCTTGTAACTAATTACATCCGGAAAGGTTAAAGCTGTTTGTAGTAAGTTGCTGCTGTCTGCACCTAATTCGTTGTTAACAGCAACAAGCTGCTGATAGTAATGACTTAATAAAGCAGTATTGATTGTGGCACCGGTAACTTCGCCATTGCTGCGTTCTATATTGATGCTTAAGCTTACCTTTCCGCGTTCGATATCTTTGCTACAGATGTTGCGCAGAATCAACTCTTTATCAGAAAAAGCTTTAGGATATTTTAAATTCAGCTCCAGGAATTTACTGTTGAGCGATTTGATTTCGACACTATACTTTGCGTTTGCATAATCGGCTGTTGCTAAGCCGTATCCTGTCATGGATTTTATCATGCGCAAAGATAGGGTTTTAAGCCGAAAGGAGAAATAATAATGGGCAGTGCCTCAGAATTCCGGATAGTTGAAAATAAAATACGACATCGCAGATATTTTGAAAACCAACGTTCAGTTTTTTCATCGCAGAAGCAGTACCTTTTCATTACAAGTCCTCGCTGCGCTTTGGGTTTTTCATTTCAATCCGGGTTTAGGTACAAAGTTGTGCTGCTTTTGGCTTAGGCCTGTTACCTTCAAGGCGCCTACCAAATTATTAAATCTGCTTGGAGGGATATCCCGGATTTTTAATCAGGATAAAATGGAACAGGACTAATTAGGCTGGATGTGCCGGAGCCTCCATTTCCTGATAAAAAATACGGTGCTACTTATTAACGTTTCTTTAACAGTTTGCAAGGTTAACAAATGTTAATTTTACAAAAAACATCTTATAGATATGAAAGCGTTTTTGATCACGTTATCACTTTCATTGATATTGTTCATTTTACCTGAAAATGCGCTCGCTCAAATTACATCAGTCAAAGGCGTGATTTTAGAAAAAGGAACTCAGATCCGTATTGCACTGGCTGTGGTAACTAATATTAATAATAAACAAGCTGTAGGAAGTAACGATATGGGTTTCTTTCAGATTAAAGGTAAACCCGGCGATACCTTATTGATTACCAAAAGGCATTTTGATAATATTTATATGGTGGTGCCTGGCAATCAGAATTTGGTTGTTAATCTGGTTAGGGCCAGTATGCTGCTTGATGAGGTCACAATTAAAGCAGAAAACAAACGTCAAAACCTATCGGCTGTTAGATTAGAACACCATAAGAAGACTTATTTTTATGGTAAAAAGAGAAACCCGCTATATTATATGCGTTACCCACTGGCAGCAATGATGGAGCTATTCGGCGCAGAACGAAAAAATGCAAAACGTTTTGACCGATATTATGATAACGAGACCAAAGAGGTTGAAATAGACCGGTTTTTCAATGTCAGCCTGGTTAAAAATAATACCAGTTTAACAGGAAAACAACTTGAAAAATTTATGTTGGATTACAGACCAAATCATAAGCAGATTAAAAACTGGAATACTTACGACGGCGTTGATTACATCAAAAAATCGTCTAAACATTATTTAGATACTTTAAATACCTCATTACGATAAATGAAATTTTTAAAAGCTACTCTGTTACTAAGCATCTTATTGCAGGGCTTAAAAATTAAAGCCCAGGATTTTTTGCTAAAAGGAGTTGTGATTGAAAAAGGTTCTAACGTGCGTGTTGCTTTAGCTGGGATAACCAATTTACGCAGTAAAATGGGCACAACCAGTAACGATATCGGCATGTTTCAGTTAAATGCCCGGATTGGTGATACGCTTTTCATTCAGAAAAAAAACTTAAATGATCAGAAAGTCGTTGTTAATACAGACGGCCACCTGGTTGTTTTTTTGGTAAGGGGAAGTAAGATGTTAGCAGAAGTAACGGTTAAAGGGCAAACCAAAACGCAGGAGATGGAAGATATCAAGCGGGATTTGAGGCACAATGGTTCTTTTTTTGCTGGTAAACCGCCATTAATTTTATTAAATCCGCTTGGCGGCAGTCCAATAACATTTTTTTATGAGCTTTTTGGGAAAACACCAGCAAGAGCACGTAAATTTAACCGTTATTATAAAAAGGAGATGAGTTTGGTTGAGGTGGAAAAGTTTTTTAATAAAAGTTTGGTCTCCAGAAATACTACATTAACGGGGAAAGATCTCGACAAATTTCTGCTCGATTATTACCCAACACGCAGCATGACCATTAATTGGAGCAATTATGATGCGGTTAAATACATTAAAAAGTCGGCAAAACAATATACCGATACTTTGAAACATACAAATTAGCACAGCATGAGAAACTTGAAATTTGCCTTAATACTCTTTATTTTTACGTTAGTTGGCTTCTTAGCCAAGGCACAAGACTTTATTGTAAAGGGGGTGGTTATTGAGAGAGGCTCAAACGTTAGAATTGCATTGTCAGAAATCACAAACTTGCGTACCGGAATTGGAGTGGGCAGTAATGATATTGGCATGTTCCAGTTAAAAGCCAGATTGGGCGATACGCTTCTGGTAACCAAGCGAGACCTGATTGATCAGCGTGTGGTAGTGAATAGCGAGAAGGATCTGGTTGTTTATCTGGTTAGAGGCAGTACTACATTAGCTGATGTGACTATTCGGGGAAACACGAAACAGCAAGATCTGAATGAGATTAAGCAAGAATTTAAGAACAAAGGGGTATATAATGGAGGTAAAACAACATTATTGTCGGCAATATTTAGCCCTTTAAATGCGTTGTATAACCTCTTTGGCACTGATCCCAAAAATGCACGGAGATTTGGAAGGTATGCTGATAATGAAATCAAACAATCTCAGATTGATGTATACTTTAACCAGAGCGTTATTAAAAACAATACCGAATTGAGAGGCGATACTTTGGAGAAATACATGCTCAATTACCGTCCGGATTTTGATAAAGCGCAGTATTGGAACAGTTACGATTACATTAAGTATATTAAGGAATCTTCAAAGAAATTTACAGATACGCTGGGAAAGGGCAAGTAGGTTTTTAGTCCTTAGTCTATAGGCCAGTTTGGAGTTGGGAGTAAGTTAAGCAATTTACAGTTGGCGGTTTGCAGTTTGCAGTTGGCAATTACTCATGATCCAATCTGGAGTTTGGATTTTAGTCAAGCAGTTTAAATAATTAACCGATTAGACAAGATACAGTTTTCAGTTAGCGATTTGCAGTTACCAATGAACTAATGACCAATAAACCAATGACTAGTAAACCAATAAACCGCTAAATACTAAGCATTTCACAAGCTTTTTCTGCAGCAAGTTTTTCTGCATTCTTCTTGTTATAATCTCTGCCGGTACCTACTTTTTCGCCTTCTACCACTGCACTAATGGTAAACAATTTAGTGCTTTCGCCTTCACCGTTTTCAGCCAGTTCGAATAATACATCCTTACCATGGCGCTGGCACCACTCGATTAATTTACTTTTAAAATTGGTTTCGGTAAGTTCAAGGGTATGGATGTCAATATGTGGCTTTACAATCCGGCGCAATAAAAACTCTTTGGTAAAATTGTATCCTTTATCCATGTAGATGGCGCCAACAATAGCTTCGAAAGCATCGCCCAGCATCGAATTGTGCTTGGTTTGGATGCTAACAGAGCGCTGATCGAACTGAATAAGCTTATCAAAACCAATTTTTTTTGCCAACTGGTTTAAATTGGCCCTGTTTACAATCTTTGAACGCATTTCGGTTAAAAAACCCTCTTCTTTGTAAGGATAGTGTTTAAAGAGCAACTCTGCAATTACAGAACCGAGAACGGCGTCACCTAAAAATTCTAATCGTTCATTGCTGCTTCTGCTTCCATTTTTTAGAATTTTTGCTGCAGAGCGATGCCTGAACGCCATTTTATAGAGCGTAACATTACCTGGAACAAAGCCTAAAATATTTTTCAGCTTTTTAACAAACTCCTTTTCAGGAGAGAGATAGAGTTTATATAATTTTAATATCGGCATTAAATAAATAACACAATTAACGGCTAATTAGCATATTTAACTAAGTTATCTATTTTTAATTAGCATACAAAATTATATACCTGTGCTGTTGTAATTAATCTTCGTATTTCTTGAAAATAACAGAAGCATTATGGCCACCAAAACCGAATGTATTACTTAAAGCAGCTCTAACAGTACGTTGTTGTGCTTTGTTAAAAGTAAAATTCAATTTAGGATCAAATGCAGGATCGTCTGTAAAGTGATTGATTGTTGGAGGAACAATATCATTTTTAACGGCGAGAATTGCTGCAATAGCTTCAATAGCTCCGGCTGCACCCAAAAGGTGGCCAGTCATCGATTTGGTTGAGCTAATATTTAAACGATAAGCGTCTTCACCAAATAATGTACCAATGGCTTTGGTTTCACTAATATCACCAAGTGGTGTAGAAGTACCGTGTACATTGATATAATCTATATCAGCAGTTGTTAAACCAGCATCTTTCAGTGCATTGGTCATTACCATTCTAGCGCCTAAACCTTCAGGATGCGGTGCTGTGATGTGATTGGCATCGGCACTCATTCCACCACCAACAAGCTCTGCATAAATTTTTGCGCCTCTTGCTTTAGCGTGTTCAAGTTCTTCTAAGATAATGGTTCCTGCACCTTCACCGGCTACAAAGCCATCGCGGTCTTTATCAAAAGGGCGTGATGCGGTTGCCGGATCTTCATTGCGTGTTGATAATGCATGCATGGCGTTAAAACCACCCATACCTGCTTCATTAATGATTGCTTCAGAACCGCCGCTGATAATAACATCAGCCATACCCAAACGGATATAGTTAAATGCATCAATCATGGCATTTGTTGAAGAAGCACATGCCGAAACAGTTGCAAAATTTGGTCCACGCAGACCATACTTAATCGAAATATGCCCTGGGGCAATGTCTACGATCATTTTAGGAATAAAAAATGGATTGTATCTTGGCGTACCATCTCCCTTCGCGAAATTTGAAATCTCATCCAGGAAAGTTTTCAATCCACCTATGCCTGCACCCCAGATTACGCCAATCCGATTGGTATCTAATTTTTCAAAATCAAAACCACCGTCTTTAACAGCCTCATCTGTTGCTACCAGAGCATATTGTACAAACGGATCTAGCTTGCGGGCTTCTTTTTTCTCCAAAAAGTCTTCAGGATTAAAATTTTTAACCTCGCATGCGAATTTGGTTTTGAACTTTTCAGTATCAAAACCTTTAATAGGAGCAGCGCCACTCACCCCGTTAGTCAACCCTTCCCAAAAATCGGGAACATTATTGCCTATAGGAGTGAGCGCACCCAACCCTGTTACTACTACTCTTTTTAATTCCATTTATACTGAAAAAGCGTAATTCTATTTAACGTTTTTTTCCAAATAAGCAATTGCCTGGCCAACTGTACCGATGGTTTCAGCCTGATCATCAGGAATAGCTACATTGAATTCTTTTTCAAATTCCATAATCAATTCTACGGTATCTAAAGAATCTGCACCTAAATCGTTGGTGAATGAAGCCTCTGGCGTAACTTCGCTTTCGTCAACACCTAGTTTTTCTACGATAATAGCCTTAACTCTTGAAGCAATATCAGACATAATTTTATAATTTAATGGTTAAATAATTCTGTGCAAAGAAAAATAAATTCTTACAATTTTCAAATGTTTTTATTTCGATATGTAATTTTGGTACCTCAATAACACAGCGAATATAGAATTAGTTTTTTAATTTCGTTCTGTAAATAATTTATTTCGCTTTGAATAAGACTTACCTAAAACTTACCTTAGACCTTGATTTTATATTAATTGCGATTACTGCACCCCTAAAAGACTACGTGCTTTGCCACAAAATTAATACCCGGCTAAATACTCAGTTTGAGAAAATAGAGGACCACGAAATATTTTTTAATATCGACGAACCAGCCTGGTGCTTTTCTAAATATTACTTTTTTGTAGAGCAGGGTGAAGTGGAATACTATTTAATCTGTAATAAAAGTAGCGATGGTTTTCTAATTCCGGAGATGAGCAAAGTAGATTTTTTTATTATCATTAAAGAATTTATTGACAAGGAGGATTTGGATTATTTAATCAATGGTTTGAATAAACTGCCTGATATACAGGTGGCTGCAAAAATAGATCCGACCAAATTGAAGAGCCGTGAAAATTTGGTAATATAAAAATTATATACATGGTGTATTAAATACACTATATTTGGCAGTTACAAACAAAGAACAAAAAAACAAAATATATAAAATTTAATGCAGTTTGATTATTTTAGATAATAATTAGTGCTTTCTTTAAACTGCATTGCTAAAATCAATTAATAAATGAAACCTTTTCATTCGAGAACTAAAATTGTTGCCACGCTTGGGCCTGCATCAGCAAAACCAGATGTATTATATAGTATGTTTAACGCAGGTTTAGATGTTTGCCGTCTAAATTTTTCACACGGATCACAAGCAGATCATCAAGCGGTTTTGGATACCATCCGCGATTTAAACAAAAAATACGAATATAATGTTGGTATTCTTGCCGATTTACAAGGTCCTAAAATTCGTATTGGTTTAGTAAAAGAAGGCGGTATTAACCTAATTAACGGAAATACTACGGTAATTACAACGAACGAGTGTATTGGTAATGAAGAGCGTATTTACATTACTTACCAAAACTTCCCTCAAGATGTTCAGGCTGGCGAAATTATACTTCTGGATGATGGAAAGCTTCAGATGAAAGTAATTTCTACCAATTTAAAAGACGAAGTGGTTTGTGAGATTGTTCACGGTGGAATTTTAACGTCGAGAAAAGGTGTTAACCTGCCAAATACTAAAGTTTCTATCCCTTCTCTTACACCAGAAGACCGTGAGAACTTAGAATTTGTTTTAGAAAATGATGTAGAATGGATTGGTTTATCTTTTGTTCGTAAGGCGGAAGATATTATCGAACTTAAAAAGATTATTGCTGAGCGCGGTAAAACTGCACGCGTAATTGCTAAAATAGAAAAACCAGAGGCTATTGCCAATATAGACGAAATTATTGCTGTAACTGATGGGATTATGGTTGCCCGTGGCGATTTAGGCGTTGAATGTCCGATGGAAGAAGTTCCATTGTTACAGAAAATGATTGTTGCTAAGTGTAGGGCAGCTTCTAAACCGGTAATTGTAGCTACCCAAATGTTGGAAAGTATGATCACAACACCCCGTCCTACACGTGCAGAGGTGAATGATGTGGCCAACTCTGTTTTGGATGGTGCTGATGCTGTGATGTTAAGTGGTGAAACTTCAGTTGGAGAATTTCCGCTGATTGTTATCGAAACCATGCAAAAAATTATTCAGAACATCGAGCAGAACAATTATCCTTTCCACCCTGATAAGTTTTTAAAACCAAAATCAGCTTCTTTCTTAAGTGATGCGATTTGTGATTCAGCTTGTTTCCTCGCAAAACAGACCAATGCGGTAGGTATTGTATCAATGACGTTAAGCGGATATACTGCTTTCGAAATTTCAAGTCACCGTCCGGAAGCTTTAACTTTTATTTTTACGAGTAACAGGGCATTATTAAACGCGGTGAGTTTACTTTGGGGTGTGAGAGGTTTCTACTACGATAAATGGGAAAGTACAGATAATACCATTATTGAGGTAAACGAATTCTTAAAAAGCAAAAAATTGGTTAAACAAGGCGATATCGTAATCAATACCGCTGCTATTCCTATGGAAGCAAAAGGTAAAACCAATATGTTAAAAATTACAGTTATAGATTAATTTCTGATCTTATATGTAAAAATGCTCCCGATTTTTAACCGGGAGCATTTTTTTTATCAATAAAAAATATACTTTTGCAATTCGATACGGAGAGGTGTCAGAGTGGTCGATCGAGCACGCTTGGAAAGCGTGTGTACTGCAAGGTACCGCGGGTTCGAATCCCGCCCTCTCCGCTGAAAGGGGTGATTGAAAAAATCATCCCTTTTATCTTTTTTGGCCTATTGAATAAACTTTTCGAAGGAGAAATTTGGCTGATGCATTTCTATTTCGTTTTTCACTGAGGCAACTTGTGCTTCGTTGGCATAAATAAACATTTGTTTTTCATAGTCATGAATAGCATCTTCCAGGGTATCAAATTTTCCTTCAGTCAAATTGCCAGCTAAAATTAGTGCATCCATTAATCCGGTATTTACACCCTGACCTGCAAAGGGCGGCATTAAATGCGCTGCATCTCCGATGAGTGTAATCGGCAGGGGACGTTCTGTTTTCCAGGGTTTTTCGAGTGATAACTTTCTCGTTGGCAGTCCCCAAAAAGATGAAGTTGACCAGAATAATTTTTTGTAATGTTCATTCCAATCAACAAACCTGTTTAAAAGAAATGTTCGAATACTGCCCTGATTCTGAAAGTTTAACGAATGCTGAGCATCACTCCAATTTTCAGGTTTTTTAAAAATGATACCATAGGTTAATACACCATTGTTGTTTGGGTTTGCAACCAATAAATTGCCCTGATACGCGGCCATTAATCTGTTACCATTGCATAATTGGAAAAATTCAGGACAACTTATTTCGGGTTGAGGTACATCTCCCTGTATAATAAAAGTTCCGGTGTTTTCAGCGACTGTATCGGTAACATATGTTCTTATTTTAGACATTCCACCATTTGCCCCGATAACAAAGTCAGCTGTTGCTAAAGTGCCGTTTTCAAAATGCAGGTGCCATTTTTCATTACATACCTCAAGCTCTTTACATTTGCTATTCCAAACTACAGTACCCTGAATTAAACTCTTAAGCAATACTTTTCTAAGATCATTTCTGTTTATTTCGGGATTATCGTATTGATTTTCAGGTGTAATCGGTTTGGTAAATAGTATTTTTCCATTTTCATTGGTCATAATCACCCCCATAGGTTTTGCTATGGCATAATAACTTTCCAGTAAACCGGCTTTTTTCATCACCACCTGTCCTAAATCTTTGTGTAAATCAAGTGTACCACCCCAAATCCGGGCTTTTGGATCTTGATCTCTTTCGTAAACGCTTACATCAATACCGTTTTGCTGTAACAATATGGCCATGGTCAGGCCAACCGGACCTGCACCGATAATAGCCACTTTTTTTTCTTTTAGTATCATCGCTTTTAATTGATGATACAAAGTTACTGGTCGCTTCAGTATAAAATACCTATATTAGACATAAAAACAGTCGTAAAAGACTTTATGAGAACGGAAGATCAAATGGTTCCCCATGTGCTAGAAAGACTAGCCCAACAATTGGGAACACAACTCATCAATGCAAGATTAGAAATACCACCACAGTTTGGGAGTGGATATTGTATCGGCTTTGTTTTTAATGAACACATCCGTATGCTTATTAGTAACTATGAGCTTAATGAAGATGTAATTGTTCAAAATCCAGATGTTGATACGGCTAAGAAAATGATATTTTTCAAGTTTCAAAACATATTTCCGAAAGCAGAAAGGTCTTCAATATTCAGGCATAAAACACCTTCAGTATTGATCGGAACCAGCCGTATCAATACAGATGATGTGATTTCAATCCATACCAATACTGCGACAATTAATATAGAAGTTGATGCGAATTATTTAAAAGGCCTGTTTACTTCCTCACAAGAATCATCCGTGTTGAAAGGCCTTTTGCAAAATAAACGACCTCTTTTGTTCGAACAGGTTATGTATCCTTCTTTACAAAAAATTGTGGATGAAATCCTTTCTGGACCGGCCAATAAAACATTTAAACTTTTCTTTTTAAGGGTGAAGGCGGAGGAACTTATTTGCAGGCTATTGATGGAGCTCGAAAACCGCGATGAAAAGCAATTACATGCTTTAAACATTCATGATATCCAAGCCGTTTACCGCGTTAAACAGCAGATCCTTGAACATTTGGAAACGCCTCCCGTGATTAAAGCACTCGCACTTGATGCTCATATGAGCCCAACTAAACTGAAGCGTTTATTCAGGCAAATTTTTGGTGATAGCATTTTTAGTTATTATCAGGAGTTTAGAATGCAGGAAGCCGCCCTTTTGTTGAGCGCCGAAAAGCTATCTGTAGCAGCTGTTGGTTACCGGATGGGTTTTACAAACCTCAGCCATTTTTCAAGAGTATTTAAAGCACATATCGGCATGAACCCTAAACATTACGCATTAAGAGCACCAAATTAGGGTGCATTTCAAACCTCGTGCATTGTACTGAAAACTTAAACAATTCAAAAAGAACGAAATTCTTTTTCTGGACCGTGATCAGTTAAAAGCCTGGCGAAATTCGAGCGGTGACAGATTTGTTTTCTTTTTGAATAGCGTGCTGAACGATTGTGCATGCTCAAAACCTAAATTATAAGCAATCTCACTAACAGAAAGATTCGTAGTAGAAAGTTTTTCTTTGGCTTTCGCAATCAGTTTTTCATGAATATGCTGCTGTGTGTTTTGCCCGGTATGAATCCGAAGCAGATCACTCAGGTAGTTTGGCGACAGGTTCATCTTTGCTGCAATATGGTGTACCGTTAGTAAACTATTTACTTCGCTGTTGAAGTAGTCATCTATCAATTGCTCAAATCTGTTCAGCAGTGCTATATTATTATTCTTACGGGTCAGAAACTGACGTTCATAAAAACGGTTGGAGTATTTCAGCAGGCTTTCAATCTTTGTCAGGATGATCTCCTGGGTATATTTATCAATGTGCTGGCACTCCTTATCAATTTTATGGAGAATCGTGATCAGGTCATCTTCTTCCTCTGCTGATAGGTGTAGTGCTTCGTTAACCGCATAATCGAAAAAACCATAATGATGAATGCCATTCGCCAGAGGATGTTGTAAGAGAAAGTCTGGGTGAAAGATCAGGAGGTAACCAGACCCGCATTCCATATTTTGCAGGTCTAGTTGTTGCACCTGGTTGGGCGCGGTAAAACTCAATACGCCTTTATCATAATCATAATGCTGCTGCCCATACCTGATCTTACCTTTGGCTTCTCGTTTAAGTGCCACACAGTAGAAGCGGTTAACGAAACCTTTCCAGATTTCATCTTCCAAAAAAATACTTTCTGCCAGATTGATCACACTTACCAGCGGGTGGCGGGGCTCTGGCAACGACAGCAATCGGTGAAATTCTGATATCGAGTTAATCGCGTTCATAACCAAAATTAGTCAATTAAACCCATACTAAACTCATCATAGGGCGCACCGGTATCTGTCCCCAATGGGACGATGCTTTCCAGTTGCGAAAGATCTGCCGCCGTCAATTCAATGGTAGTTGATGCGATGTTTTGTTCCAGGTACTTTCTGCGCTTCGTTCCCGGAATTGGTAAAATTCCCTTTCTCATGATCCAGGCCAAAGCCAGCTGCGAAGACGTGACCTTTTTTGCTTCGGCCATGGCTTCAATCGCTTTAACCAATTCAATATTCCGATTAAACATTTCGCCTTGGAAACGTGGAATCGCTCTGCGGAAATCGTTTTCCGGCAGGTCATCTACACTTTTAATCTGCCCTGATAAAAAACCGCGGCCCAATGGCGAGTAAGCTACAAAGCCGATACCCAACTCATTTAATGTGGATAATACCCCGCGCTCCTCCACTGTCCGCTCAAATAAAGAATACTCGCTTTGTACAGCTGTAATCGGGTGTACGGCGTGTGCACGCCTAACCGTTTCAGACGATACTTCTGACAGGCCTATGTAGCCTACTTTACCTGCTGTAACGAGTTCTGCCATGGCTTCAACTGTTTCCTCAATCGGCGTATTTTTATCCAGGCGGTGCAGGTAATACAGATCGATGTAATCGGTATTAAGATGCTTTAACGAACGCTCTAAAGATTTTTTTACATAATCCTTTTTACCATTAATTGCCCAGGTTACTTTATTGTGATCATCGATCTCCCAGCCAAACTTGGTGGCCAAAATATACTGATCGCGTTTACCTTTAACTGCCTTCGCGATAAGCTGTTCGTTTTTCAGCGGTCCGTAAAGATCGGCAGTATCCAAAAAATTGCCGCCCAACTCGAGCGATCGGTGGATGGTTGCGATGGCCTCCTGTTCGTCCGCAGGGCCATACATATGTCCTTCTTCAAAGCCCGTCATGCCCATACAGCCTAATCCGATCACTGGTACAACTAAACCCTGGTTGCCCAATGCCATTTGTTTTATTTCCATAATCCAAAGATCAGCAAGTCAAATCGCGCTGATGTATGCAAATCCCTGAAGTTTGTAAGCAAATCAAGGAATGATTTTTAATGGCTGTAAAGTTTTTGAGTTTTAAGATTAGCGCCAACGCTTTAGTCATATTGAACGAAGATAATATCGTTCAAAAATATTGTCCGGTTTTGCATACCTTTTCGCTTCTCACCATAATGCAGAAGGTAAAAGCCTGCCATTTTGTATCACGATTAATACCAATCATTTGCAAAAACAGTCTTATTTTTATCGCAAGATTAACTAACATGATGAATAAATATTGGTTTACTGTAACAGCTTGTACTTTGGCTTTTACAGCAAATGCCCAACAAAAAGCTTTAACGGTTAAAGATTACGAAAGGGCAGAAAGTTTGATGAGCTACAATACGGCAAGGTACATCGATCATGCCAGTGTGCAACCAAACTGGCTTGAGGGAGATAAATTTTGGTACAGCACGAGAATCAATGGCACTGAACAAACCTTCCTGGTAGATCCGATAAAAAACACAAAAACGTTAACTACCGATTATAAAGGCAGTTTATCTTCCCCGCGTCGCGGACTTAGCCGGAACGAAGTATTATCTCCTGATGGAAAAAAGGCCATATTAATTAAAGATTATAATCTTTTTGTTAAAGACATCGCCACCGGAAAATTAACCCAGTTAACCACTGATGGCATTAAAGATTATGGGTATGCAACCGATAATGCAGGTTGGAAACATAGTGATGCGCCAATTTTGCGCTGGTCGCCTGATTCAAAAAAGATAGCCACTTTTCAGCAAGATCAGCGGAATTCGAAAGATATGTATCTGGTAACCACCAATGTTGGGGCTCCGGCATTAAAAGCCTGGAAATACCCTTTGCCTGGCGACAAACAGATTGCAACCATCAGAAGGGTGATCATTGATGTAGAAAATCCAAATGTAGTTTCGCTCAACATTCCTGCCGATCAACATCGTGCAACCTTAAGTGATGATATCTCGAGCAGTGGCACTTTTGATGATATTGATTGGAAAGCTGATGGTACAGAAGTGGCATTTGTATCTACATCCCGCGATCATAAAAATGAAAAATTTCGTATTGCCAATAGCACAACAGGTGCTGTACGCGAAGTTTTCGAAGAAACCGTAAAAACACAATTTGAGTCTGGTCAGGGTGCCATTAACTGGCGTTATCTTCCTGCCTCAAAAGAAATTATCTGGTATTCGGAAAGGGATAACTGGGGACATCTGTATTTGTATAATTCCAGTAATGGAAAATTAAAGAATCAGATTACCAAAGGCGATTTCTTGGTTACACGTTTAATTAAAGTTGATGAAAAAGCACGTACGCTTTATTTCTTCGCCAATGGCCGCGAAAAAGGTAATCCTTATTTCAGTTACCTGTATAAAATTGGTTTCGATGGTAAGAATTTAACCCTTTTAACTCCTGAAGCCGGTAATCACCAGGTTGTGTTTTCGCCCTCTTTCGAATATTTTGTGGATAGTTACTCGCAGCCTGATGTCCCAGCGGTTACTGTATTAAGAACTATTGGGGGTAAACTGATCAACACGCTAGAAAAAACAGATGTTTCCAGGTTAACCGCTACAGGCTGGAAAGCACCAACTCCGGTTTCGGTGAAAGCCAAAGATGGTAAAACCGATATTTATGGTCTGGTTTTTACACCAACAAAAATGGATGCCAGCCAGAAGTATCCCGTTATCGATTATATTTATCCAGGTCCACAGGGTGGTAGCGTAGGCAGCTGGGCGTTTGCAGCTTCACGTGGAGATAACCAGGCTTTGGCAGAACTGGGTTTTATCGTGGTGGTAATAGAAGGAACCAGTAATCCTGAACGTTCTAAAAGTTTCCATGACATGAGCTATGGTAATATGGCCGAAAACACCTTGCCTGATCAGATTGCAGCCATCAGACAGCTTTCAGCAAAATATCCTATTGATACGACAAAGGTAGGTATCTGGGGACATTCGGGCGGAGGTTTTGCAACTGCTGCGGCAATGTTTCGTTACCCGGATTTCTTTAAAGTAGGCATTTCCGAATCAGGTAATCACGACAATAGAAACTACGAGGATGATTGGGGTGAGCGCTATAATGGTTTGCTAGAAAATTCGGATTATGAAGCGCAGGCTAACCAGAACTATGCTAAAAACCTAAAAGGAAAACTGATGTTGGTGCATGGTATGATGGATGATAATGTGCCGCCATACAATACGCTTTTAGTTGTAGAGGCATTGGAAAAAGCAAATAAATCTTTCGACCTGGTTATTTTTCCGAACAGTGCACATGGTTATGGTTCTTATTCGCCATATATGATGCGCCGTCGTTGGGATTACTTTGTTCAGCATCTTTTAGGGGCAGAGCCACCTAAAGACTACCAGATGAAAGGCCCGACAGCCAGATAATTTTTTTAAAGGCTGTATGTTTTAAGCAAAGCATACAGCCTTTGCTTTTTTAGATAGATCCGCCCTCGATCAATATCGATTCATCAATAATCGTTTGGGCAAAAGAACTTCCTGCAATGCACCTCATCATCCTGCCGAAGGCAAGTTTGCCCAGTTTAAAACCGCTTGTTTCGGCATAGGTAATTTCGGGATAAAAAAGTAAAGGGATCATCCCGTCACTAATGCTGATTATTCCGAGATCGTCTGGTGCTTTTAAGCCCATCCGCTGTACGGCTTTCATTGCCCCTGCCAAAATCTCATCGCTCATGCAGAAAACAGCAAAGCGTTTTTTTTCAAATCCTGGTATTATTGCCAAAGTGCTTTGCTCGGCTTCTTCCGAACTGCTGGCGTGTACAATTTTTAAATTTACCTGGTCCGAAACAATTTCAGTAAATTTTTGAAGCCTTATCTGCGTGATCGACATGTTTTTATCGCCAAAAATGGCCAAAACATTCTTAAATCCCTTTTTTAAGATTTCGTTTGCCGCAATAGTTGCCGCATGTGCATCTCCAACGCAGATTTTATTACACGATTCGTATTGAGGTACCTTATCAAAAAAGACCACCGGAATACCCTGTAAATCCAATTTAAGAAAAGGTTCTATTTCATTGGTTTCGGAGGTTATGGCGATAAATATCCCCGAAACCCTTTTATGCCTGCAGCCTTTTAAAATTTCCTTTTCAATTAGCGGATCGTTTGCCGACCGGTAAATAATTACCGTATAGCCATCAATACGTGCATCTTCTTCAATTGCACTGATGAACGAATGGTAAAAAAAGTTCGATAAACTAGGTACAACTACGGCAAACTCCTTGCTGCTGTGGGTACGCAGGTTAACAGCATAAGGATTGGGATCATACTCCAGCAGTTCGGCCAGTTCGTTTATTTTCTTTTTTGTTTCGTCAGAAATGTCGGGATGGTTTTTTAACGCTCTTGAAACTGTTGATATGCTTACGTTTAACCTTTCAGCAATTCTTTTTAAAGTTGCACTCTGTTTCATTGGTTTTTTAGTTGGCTGACCAAATATAAGTTTTCCACAACAAACATTTTCGCAAATGTTTCCGCAAACGTTTGCGGCCGTAATTGGTGGACTTTGTGCGTTTTAACTGATTTAGAAACTTATCTTTATATTATTAAACGAATGCGGCGTGTAGGATTAAGTGTCCTATATCGCCAATTCAAAGTTACATTAACCAAATACTAAACTAAAACACAGTAATGCATGGCCTACATTTAAAATGGGGGCTGGCTTATTGTATCGAAGATTATGAGATATCCAAAACTGTTTATTATTTTATTTTTCCTGTTTTCCATTGGTTCCATTTATGCGCAGTCCGTTACCAGCAAAAAGGTATATGCCAAAGTAAACAAACCGGCCTGGTGGAAAGAAGCGGTAGTTTATCAGCTTTACCCCCGTAGTTTTAAAGATAGCGATGGCGATGGGGTCGGCGATTTAAAAGGTATTATATCCAAACTTGATTACCTAAAGAGCCTGGGCATTGATGTGGTTTGGCTTAACCCGATATTTGCTTCGCCGAATGATAATAACGGTTATGATATCAGCGATTACCGCAGCATCATGAAGGAGTTTGGTAGCATGCATGACTTTGATGAACTACTCGATGGACTGCATAAAAGAAAGATCAAGCTCGTGCTCGATATGGTGCTAAACCATAGTAGTGATGAACACGAATGGTTTAAACAGGCCAGGTCTTCGCGCAACAGCCCTTACCGCAATTATTACCATTGGTGGCCAGCAGAGAAGGGAAAACCCATGCCACGTTACAGCTTTTTTGATGTAAACAATGATGCCTGGAAATACGAGCCGTTAACCAAATCTTATTACCTCCATTATTTTTCTCAGAAACAGCCTGAGTTAAACTGGGAAAATGAAAAACTCCGCCACGAAGTTTACAGTATGATGAAGTTTTGGCTAGATAAGGGAATTGATGGCTTAAGAATGGATGCTTTCCAGTACGTTTCGAAGGATACCACCTGGAAAAAATATCCGGAAGGTTATGAAAAAAACATCATCAAATATTATGGCATGGGACCACACCTCCATCAATATTTAAAGGAAATGAACCGTACTGTTTTAAGCAAGTATAACATCATGACGGTTGCAGAAGGTGCAGGTAGTACTTTGGCCGATGCACATTCGCTGGTTGATGCGGATCGGCAGGAGTTAAACATGGCCTACCATTTTGAGATCATGGATATCGGGAACGATCCCAAAGGTTATAAACTGACAGATCTGAAGAAGGCATTTACCAAATGGGACCATTCATTTGCGGATAAAGGCTGGCTGGCGATCTTTCTGGGCAATCACGATGTGCCGCGTATGGTAAGCAAATACGGCAACGATAGTGAGGCTTTCCGCACGGCTTCATCAAAACTTTTAACCACACTGATTATGACTATGCGCGGAACGCCCTATTATTTTAATGGCGATGAATTGGGTATGAGCAACATCCGATTTAATAATATTGAGGATTACCGCGGCATCGCAACCATAAATGCCTATAAAAGTGCCAAGGCCAGTCATCAGGATCTGCAGGCTTTTATGGATAAGCAGAAGTTTATATCACGTGATAATACACGTACGCCCCTTCAGTGGGATGCTACTTTAAATGCTGGTTTTACCACGAGAAATCCTTGGATTAAGGTAAACCCGAACTATAAAGAAGTAAATGTGGCAGCTGAAGAAAAAAATCCGGCCAGTGAACTTTCCTATTTTAAAAGAATAGTGGCCCTGCGTAAAACATCCCCGGTACTCGTTTACGGCAGTTATCAGGTTTTCGATCCCGGAAATCCCAGCATTTACTGTTATACACGCAGCCTGGGGAAACAAAAAGTATTGGTTGTATTAAACTTTTCTGATAAGAAAGCAGCTTACCAGCTGGATAAAAGTATCAATACGCTTTCCGCAAAAGCCCTCATCAGCAACTATAATGTAGCTGGAGGCATTGCAAACAATAAAGTAAATCTGAAGCCTTGGCAGGCTATTGTTTATCAACTTAACAAAGCCTGATATGATTGTTGCACAAGCAGAAAAAAATAAAGGCATTTCAGCGGCAGTAAGGTTAAACTTTGGCTCCATAATAGCCATGAACCTGGGCTTTTTCGGTATACAATACAGTTTTGGGCTGCAGCAAACCAACATGACACCGATATACTCGTACCTTGGTGCAAATGCAGATCAGATTCCGCTGCTCAACCTCGCCGGACCAATGACTGGGCTGATCATTCAGCCGATAATTGGCGCCATGAGCGATAAAACAACCAGTAAGTTCGGCAGAAGAAGACCGTATTTTCTGATTGGAGCCATCATCTGTAGCATCTGTTTATTCCTCATGCCCTATAGCAGTTCTATATGGATGGCCGCAGGCATATTATGGATACTGGATGCAGGCAATAATATTACCATGGAGCCTTACCGTGCCTTTGTAAGCGATAAGCTCCCATCAGAGCAGCATGCGCTCGGTTTTTTAACCCAAAGTTTTTTTACCGGTTTGGGCATCACGCTGGCCAACCTTACCCCTGGTATTTTAATTGCCGCAGGTTTAATCGGTATACACTCTAGGAGCGGTAACAACATTCCATATACTACCTATGCTGCGTTTTTTATTGGTGGGGCGGTATCTATCGGGTCTATAATGTACAGTTGCTTCACCACAAAAGAAATCCCGTTAAACCCTGAAGAAATTAAAAAGATCAAGGCCATGCCCGGTGGTGTAGCCAACATTTTTAAAGATATTATCGACGCCTTTAAGGTAATGCCCTCAATCATGAAAAAGCTGGGCCTAGTATACCTTTTTAACTGGTACGGCATGTTTGTTTACTGGCAGTTTGTAACCCTTTGTTTGGCAAAAACCATTTACAATACCAGCAACCCGGCTTCTGATGGTTTTGCCTCAGCACAGCTCTTAACCGGAACCATAAACGGCGGCTACAATGTGGTTACATTTATGGCGGCTTTTCCACTGGCTTATTTTGCCAGGAAAATAACTGCGAAAAGTGTGCACCTCATCAGTTTATTGGTAGGGGGGCTCTGTTTGGCCTGTTTGCCGGTTATTCACTCCAAAGTAATGTTGTTGATCCCCATCATCGGGTTGGGTATTGCTTGGGCCAGTATGATGGGTACGCCTTATGCCATGCTTGCAGGCAGTATACCTAAAGCAAAAACTGGCATTTTTATGGGCATCCTCAATATGTTTATTGTGCTGCCCATGCTGTTAGAGACCATTACCTTTAAATATGTTTACCGCTCTTTTTTAGGGCATAAGCCAGAAAATGCCATTCTTTTTGCCGGCGGCCTGATTGTTATGGCGGGCATAATGGTTTCGTTCATCAAAAGAAAAGATATAGGAGGTATGGCCAATGGTTAATCAAAACGCATATGCGCAGGCATTGGAGCTTATGGCGCAGGCATCAACACCTTTCGGCTTTGTGGCTGCGGTAGAAGAACATGATAATTACAAAAGGGTATGGACACGCGATGGCGTAATTACAGGCATAGCTGCCTTATTAAGTGGCAACAAAATGCTTATCAGCACCACCAAGGCAACCATCGAAACCATTTTTAACTACCAGCATGCCAGCGGGTTTATGCCCTCCAATGTTTCACCAAAAGATGGTTCGGTAAGTTTTGGCGGTACCTCGGGCAGGGCCGACAATCCCTCTTGGGCGGTAATTGGTTTGTCTGTTTATACCATTTTAACTGGTGATGATTCACTGTGGAAAAAATATGTGCCTCAGGTCATGCAATGTTTTAAGCTGATGGATGCCTGGGAGTTTAACGGCAAACATTTAATTTATGTTCCCCAGAGTGGCGATTGGGCCGACGAATATATTCAGCACGGTTATATTCTTTTCGATCAGCTATTAAGGCTTTGGGCATTGAAACTGGCCTCAACATTATCACCAAATAACGAATGGAACGAGAAAATTTCACACATTTCCAAATCCATACAGGTAAACTATTGGAAAAATACCGAAAGCCAACCGCTTTATTCTCCCAACCTGGCCCACCAGTTGGCAGATGCCTCAGCAGATTTCTGGTTAATGGGATTTAATCCGGCCAGGATCTATAACTATTTCGATCTGCAGGCCAATGCTTTCTGTTTGTTGCTTGGCATGGGTAACGAAAAGCAAAACAGCACTACCATTCAATATATCAAAAAGCGATACAGTGATGATCAGGCTTTGCTTCCCTCATTTTATCCGGCTATAGGATATGATGATGGCGATATGGATGGCTTGAAGGATAATTATGCTTATGCTTTCCGCAACAAACCTGGTTATTTTCATAACGGTGGCCTGTGGCCGGTGTGGAACGGCTGGCTGGCAGCAGCATTAAACCATCATGGCGAGCATGAAATGGCTGTTAAGATTACAGCTGCGATTCATCATGCCAACAGTAAGGCCGATTTATTTAATGAATGCCTTCAGGGAACCGACCAATCGCCATGTGGCATCCCTAACTGTACGTGGAGTGCGGCCGGGGCAGTAATTGCCGAGCAGGCCATTTTAGATAACCCATTCACCAAACTTTTTACATTTTAAATTACCGGCTAATGGAAAATATAACAGATAAAAAAATTTTAGTAGTAGGAGAGCTCCTTGCCGATATCATCTCCGAAGTCAATATAGAGTCGCTTGCGGTACCGTCTGGTTTTATCATCAGTCAGGGGGGAAGCTCGGCCAATTTATGTGCCAATTTAAAATGGCTGGGTGTTGATGCCCAGCTGGTTGCTACAGTAGGTAACGATAATCTGGGTACCTACCTCATCAACGAATTAAAATCCGTTGGGATCGACGATACCTATATCAACCGTACCGCACATGAAAAAACCAGTATTGTATTGGTTGGTAAAAATGCCGGAACACCTGATTTTATTGCTTACAGGAGTGCTGATATGGCAATTAACAGGCTTGATGATAGCATGATTGCCGGCTGTGGCATTTTACATACCACGGCTTTTGCGCTAAGTAAAGAACCTGCAAGGAGCAATATCCTCCATGCTTTTGAAAAAGCCGAGCAATTGGATAAATATTTATCGGTTGATTGGAACTATGCTCCTTCTATTTGGAATGCTGATGATGGCTTCGATATATTCAGTAAACTGAACGGGTTTAACCTGTTGCTCAAAATCAGTACAGATGACCTGGAACGTTTTACGGGGATGCAAATGAGCATAGCTGAAGCCATGAAATGGCTTGACCATCTAAATGCTAAGGTAATATGCCTCACCTGTGGTAAGGATGGGGTTTGGTTTAAGTCACAAAACCATCAATGGCATCATAAACCCGCACTTAAAGCTGAATCGGTAATTGGCGTAACCGGTGCAGGAGATGCCTTTTGGGCAGGTTTCCTTACTTATTTTATACAGGGTAAATCCATAGAGGAAAGTATGGACCATGCACTGTTGATTGCCAGGCAGAAAATCGAAAAACCTTATCCACTTTATAAATAATCAACTAACACCAAAATATAAAACAGAAAATGATGAAATATACCACCCCACCCTGACCTCAAAAGTTTAACCATTGAACGCTTTAATTTTCTAACCAATTAAATAAATCCATTATGAACATTATTTTACCAGGCAATTGGTCTGTTTTTCCCCTAAAACAGAAATTGTACTCATTAAAGAAATTTATAGGCTTAAATCTGCTGCTGCTCTTGTTTAGCACAGTGGCCTTTGCCCAGATTACTGTAAAAGGTATAATATACGATAGCGATAAAACGCCCTTGGCGGGCGCAACGATACAGGTAACCGGTACCAATACCAGAACCCAAAGCGATGTTGAGGGTAAATATCAGATTACTGCTCCAACAGGATCGTCGCGGCTAACCGTAAGTTTTGTAGGCTATGAATCACAAACAGTAAACATCAATAATCAAACGCTGCTAAACATTACCCTAAGTTCGCTGAATAATTTAGAGGCGGTTGTGGTTGTTGGTTATGCATCAGTAAGAAAAAATGATTTAACCGGCGCCGCAACAACGGTATCGGCAAAAGATTTTAACAAAGGCCCGTTAAATGCTCCCGATCAGTTAATTCAGGGTAAGGTTGCAGGTGTACAGATGATTAATAACAGTGGCCAGCCAGGTGGTGCATCTACTGTCCGCATCAGGGGTAACTCAGCCATTACCGGAACCGGGCAGCCGCTTTATGTGGTGGATGGGGTAGCACTTGATGGACGATCGGCAAGACCATCAACCAGTGCAGGTATTGGAACAGCGCCAGATGGTAACCCTTTAAACTTTATCAATCCGGCCGATATCGAATCGATGGAAATATTAAAAGATGCGTCGGCAACAGCGATTTATGGCTCTCGTGCTGCTTATGGTGTGGTTCTGATTACCACTAAAAGAGGAAAATCCGGGGAAACCAAAATTGATGTAAGCGCCTCGGCAGGAGTAAGCAATATTGCTAAAAAAGTAGAGGTGTTAACCGGCGATGAATACCGCGCAGCATTATCGAAATACAATCTTAACACCGGTAATTTCGGTACCAGTGTTGATGCATTGGATGCAATTACCAGAACCGCCTATAACCAGAATTATTCTATTGGCATAAGTGGCGGCACCAATGGCAATACTTTCCGCGCCTCTATTGGTTATCAGGACCAGCAGGGAATCATCAAAACAACTGATTTTAAAAAATACAGTGCAGGCTTTAACGGTAATTTCAAATTCCTCGAAAGCAAAAAGCTGGGTTTGGATGTGAACATGATTAGCAATCAGTACCTCGAAAGTGTAGCGCCGATTACCACCGATGCGGGTTTTACAGGGAGTTTGATTTCGCAGGCACTATCCTGGAATCCTACCCAATCTTTTTACAACCCTGATGGAAGTTTATTTATAGATTATGGTTCCACCACGATCAATCCTTTGGCTGCTTTAGCCGCAAACAGCGATAAATCTAAGGTTTCTACTATTTTGGGCAGCATATCTCCTTACTATAAAATTACACCGTGGCTGGAGTACCGCATGCTGGCCAGTGTAAATTACAGCACCGGTATCAGAAGGGCTTCTACCAGAAGCACCTTAAACCTGCAGGGTATACAGCCTTCAGGCACTTTTCTTGGCGGTTATGCGAGCTATTCCAACAATGAGTTGATTACGCAACAGTTCACCAATACTTTAAATTTTAATAAGGAAATTGTGAGTAAACTGAATCTGAACGCCATTTTGGGTTACGAATATTCCAACTTCATCAATAAAGGTGTAACCAATACGGCGACTGGTTTTGGCGATATAGCTGCCGATTATACCGATGCCTTTCAAACCACGGCCCCGGCCAACCGCACATTTTCTACCTTCAATAATCCCACAACACAGTTGCAATCGTATTTTGCGAGGGCAATTTTTAATTACGATAACAGGTATATCTTAACTGCTACATTTAGGGCTGATGGTTCTACCAAATTCGGTAAATCAAACCGTTATGGTTATTTCCCATCTTTTGCAGCAGCCTGGGATATCAGAAAAGAAAATTTCATGTCGGATATCAAATGGCTGGATCTACTAAAATTGCGTGTTGGTTATGGTAAAACGGGTAACCAGGATTTCCCTTCAGGTTCTGCGCAGCTCCGTTACGATTTTGGGAATGCAAACGGTTCGCCAATTTTAACACCAATTAATAATGAAAATGCCGATTTAAAATGGCAGTCAGACAAACAGGCCAATGTGGGCATTGATTTCGGCTTGTTTAAAAACAGGTTAACCGGATCGATTGATTATTTCAATAAAACAACAAAAGACCTGTTATTTCCACAGATTGCATTTTCTCCGGCAGTTGGGGGCAATGTACCTACATGGGTAAATTTACCAGGCCAGATCATCAATAAGGGGCTTGAGCTGACGTTAAATGGCACCATTATCGATCAGGATAACCTTACCTGGTCTTTAGGTGGTAATGCTACTTTTATCAACAATAAAGTACAGAACATTGTTGGCACGATCAAAACAGGCTCATTAAACGGACAGGGCTTGAGCGGGGTAACTACTGAGGTGATCCAGAATGGACTTCCGCTTTTTGCCATGGTTACCCGCCAGTATAACGGTTTGGATGCCAATGGATTTTCGAAATATACCGATGATGGATTTACCGCTTATTATGTTGGTAATCCCAATCCGAAAGTAATTTTGGGTTTAAGTACAAATTTAAGGTATAAGAAGTTCTCACTAACAGCAAATTTTAACGGTTCGTTTGGTCAGGATATTTATAACAATACCGCAAACTCGGTACTGGCCATATCCAACCTGGGTGCCCAACGTAATATCTCTGCCGCTTTGATCAATTCATCTATACAAGAGTCGCTTGCCAATCCAATCGCTGCCTCATCAAGGTATATCGAAAAAGGCGACTACCTAAAGTTGGCCAACGCTACACTTAACTATAATATTGGCAATATTGGTAAATCTATAAAGTCGCTTAATGTTTATGTTAACGGACAAAACCTATTCGTAATTACAAAATATACAGGGTTTGATCCTGAGGTAAATGTAAACAAAAGTGTAAGTGGGGTTCCATCTGCGGGTATAGATTATACGGCTTATCCAACGGCAAGAACCTTCAATTTTGGTGTTAATTTTTCCCTTTAATCTTTTAACTATAATCACATGAAAAATAAATATATTTTCACATTCGCTGTAGCGGCCTTGAGTTTTTCGGGCTGTACTAAGCTGGATGAAAACCTGAATGGCCAGGTTGGTAGTGGCGCAGTATCTTCAAATAATGTTGCGGGGGTATTGGGTGCAACTTACGCCGCAATGATCGGTCCTTACCAGGCTCCCTGGAATTGGTCTGCACTGCAGGAGGTAACATCAGATGAAATTATAGTGCCTACACGTGCGGGCGATTGGGATGATAATGGTGCATGGCGGGCATTGCATCTACATAAATGGGCGCCAGATCATACCCGTATTTCGGATGTGTTCAGGGATTTGAACAGCATCTCTTATGTGGCCACAAGTGTTTTAAATGCCAGTCCGAATGCGGTTCAGGCAGCGCAGGCACGTTTTTTACGCGCATTTGCACAGTTTTCAGTTTTGGATGGCTGGGGGCAGGTGCCGTACCGTGATCCGGGGGAAGGTGTTACCAAACCATCGCGTGTTCGCAATGCTGCTGACGAAGTTGCTTATTTAATCAGCGAATTAAATGCTATTATCCCCGATTTGCCGGTTGGTCCTGCGAATATTGCCAATAAAAATGCGGCGAGAACACTTTTAATGAAACTTTACCTGAATAAAGGTGCTTTCTTAAACCGTACCGCGCCAACTTTTGATGCGGCTGATATGGCCAAAGTAATTTCGCTCGCAGATGAAATAGCAGCAGGCGGTTATGCCCTTACGCCAAATTATTTCGACAATTTTGCGCCAACAAATGATAAGCTTTCTACCGAAAATATTTTTACCGCGCAAAATTTAGGTGGTGTAAGTGGTAGTGACTTAGACGGGCAATGGAAATGTACCACCCATTATAATCAGGATCCCAGCGGTTATAACGGTTTTTCAACCTTATCAAACTTTTATGCAAAATTTGAGGCAGCTGATCAAAGAAGAGGCGGGGCTTATGCCGGGCAAACCAATGTTGCCGGCGTAAGGGTTGGCTTTTTGGTTGGACAACAGGTAAACCAAAACGGTGTAGCTTTAAAAGACCGAAAAGGTAATCCGTTGGCTTTTACGCCAGAGGTAAGCATTATCGAAAGAGATCCTAACCATTTGGAAGTGGCGGGGATCCGTGTAATTAAATATCCGATTGATTATGCCAACGCCGGATCTAAAAAACCGGATAATGACTGGGTTTATTTCCGTTATTCAGATGTTTTACTGATGAAAGCTGAAGCCCAGTTAAGAACATCGCAAACGGCTCAGGCTTTAACATTAGTGAATTCGCTGAGAACCGTTAGAGGTGCTTCAATTTTACCAAGCCTGACATTAGATATCCTGCTGGATGAACGCGGACGTGAACTTTACTGGGAAAGTTTTAGGAGACAAGACTTAATCCGCTTTGGGAAATTTCTCGCTGCATGGCAGGAAAAGCCTGCAAGCGAAGCCAAGTACCTGCTTTTTCCTATTCCAGATAATCAATTGGGTAACCCCAATCTGGTACAAAATCCCGGGTATTAAAATTTAATTTTCATCAACAGAGGCTGTATCCATTGGCATATTTAATGTCTGTTTTTGGTTCAGCCTCTGTTTTTTGCTCAGCATGATAAAAAGAGCATATCATAACTTATTTTTTCATCAGCTTTAAAAGCACCCCGTTTGTCCACCCAAAACCATCCTGCAATGGATATTCCCCACCACCACCTTTGCTGTTCGGTTCTGCCACATTGTATTTCTCCATCAATTTTCCGGTTTTCTTAAATACCGAAATATTAAGGTTGATCCATCTGGTACTAATTGTATCAGCCAGTTTATTGTATCCGTAGTTGCGCAATCCCAAAATGCTGATGTATTGCAGTGGTGCCCATGCATTGGGTGCATCCCATTGCTCTTTTGTAGCAGTTAATGTTGTAATTAAACCACCTTTTCTAAGAAATTTCCTGTCTAGTTTTTCTTTAACAGCTTTGGCTTGTACAGGCGTTGCCAGTTTAAAATACAGGGGAAATGCTGCTGCAAGCGTGAGTTGATTAGAGTATGATCGGTTTTTCCAGTTATAATCAGTAAAAAAGCCCTGTTTCTTGTTCCAGAAATATTTTAGGATAGCTGTTTTACGCAGCTTGGCTTTTTGCGTAAACCAACTGGCTTTTGTTTTGTTGCCTGCTTCGTTATTTGCTGCGGCAATAGCCATTTCGAGATTGTATAATAAAGTATTTAAATCAACCGGAAGCAAATCTGTAGTAATAATCTGGTGGTAACTTTTACCATCGGCAAACCACCTGCTGCTAAAATCCCAACCTGATTCTGCAGCAGCACGTACATTTCTGAGAAATGTGGCCGGATCCTGTTTGGTTAGTTTGGCGGCTTCAAAGTCTTCCCTGTACGATTCTTCCCGTGGCTGATCGCCCTCATCATAGTAGCGGTTTAAAATGGTGCCATCAGGAAGCTTTACTACATGGTTGATGGCTTCGCCATTACTTAATCCGCTAGCTCCTTTCATCCAAAACTGATACTCTTTTTCCAGGGCATCCTGATAATCTGCAAGTTTAACATCTTTATGATGTTGGGCAAGCAACTGTACCATCGCTGCAAAAAAAGGTGGCTGCGAACGCGTTAGATAGTAAGTACGGTTTCCATTAGGAATAAAGCCATATTTATTGATGAGGTAAGCGAAGTTGTCAACCATATCTTTTATGATTTTTGTTCTGCCTGCTTTTTGTAATCCAAGCATGGTAAAGTAGGAATCCCAATAATAAATTTCCCTAAACCTGCCGCCGGGAACAATGTAAGGCTTCGGTAATGGTATGAGTGATGTTTGATAGCTGGAAGCCGTATCAGGATCTCTTTTTAAAACCGTCCACAAAGTATCCAGGTGTTTTTTTATGCCTGCGCTGATATCAGACTGGTAAGCGGCATGATGGCTTTCGGGCAGATTAAAATTTTCATTTACGAAGACCTTCAAATCAAAATTCTGTTTGTTTTTTAAATTGTTATAGCTCTTCATGATTTCTGAAGGGGCCTTTCTCGGAATGGCATCGGCGAAAGATTTACTGTCCGGGTAAATTCTTGCCATTTGGACCTGCTCAAACAAATCGGGATAGGTTTGCCTCGGACTTAACTCCTCCTGCGCAAATAACCAGCTGGAAATAAATGACAGGCAGGTTGACAACATCATTTTAATGATTGGCAAATTTTGACTCTTCATATTACTTTTCTGTTAAAGGTAATTAATTATGTCTTCTTGTGTTAACAAAGCAAAAACAAACTTAACGGCTTCATTGGGCAAACAAAGATCTACTGATCTTCGTTTTGATTATTAAATAACTTCTGATGGGAAAAACAAGAAACGAGCGCAATATCATCATTACCGGTGCAACCGGAATGGTTGGCGAAGGCGTATTGATGCAGTGTTTAAACAGTGCCGAAATTGATCATATCCTGGTCATTAACCGTAAGCCTTGTGGTTATACACATCCAAAATTAAAGGAGATTATTCATGCTGATTTTTTTGATTTCTCAACGATCGAAAATCAGCTGTTGGGCTATAATGCCTGTTTCTTTTGTTTAGGCATTACTTCGGTAGGTGTTGATCGGGAAACCTATTATAAAATGACCTATACACTCACCATGCATGTAGCGCAAACATTAAGCAAACTTAATCGTGGTATGACTTTTTGTTATGTTTCTGGTGGCGGGACAAATGCGCATGGCCGTTTAAGATGGGCACAGGTAAAAGGCACAACAGAAAATGATTTAACAAAATTACCTTTTGAACAAGTTTTTAATTTCCGTCCGGGTTTTATCAAGCCACTGGAAGGACAAAAATATGCCCACCAATTCTATAAATACATCAACTGGTTATTCCCGATCGGCAGGGGCATTTACCCGAATGGTTTCTGCACAATGGCTGAACTTGGACGGGCGATGATCAATACTTTGAACCACCACGATCAAAGACGGACTTTGGAAGGTAAAGACATTATTGCTTTGGCTAAAGAATAAGCTCAGCTACTGGTAGGTCTGAATGAGATAGCCTATCTAAATTCATGGCATATTGTTCGTGCCTGTTGCGCAAAAGAATTTCGAGCAATATCATTTTTGTTGTTTTTAATTAAGGTGCCTGCACTTCCGCCTGATAGGTAGCTAATACATTTTGATATCGAACTAGAAATCATTTTGTTTTTTTTTAGTAGTATTGAACAACTAAATAATATGCTATGAATTCAATGTTAGGGGCAATAAGCCTTTTTGCTGGTGATTAAGCACCAGAAGGATTTGCGATATGTGACGGCTCGTTGCTATCTGTAAGTAAAAATATAAAGTTATTTTCTATCCTTAAAACAAGGTATGGTGGCGATGGTATGTCCAATTTTGCACTGCCTAAATTGCCGTCAATAGAAGGCGCCATCTACATTATTTCTACCGATGGGTACTATCCATCACATCCTATGGATTAAGGTTAATGATTTAAGCATAAAAAGGTGATGATCTTGCTGGATCATCACCTTTTTATTATTTCTTGTTATCGTATTTACGCTGATTGTCCTTATTCGAGGTCTGGTCTGATCGTTGTCCGCCTCCATTTGTTATGCCCTGGATTTTTTTATCCGTTTTCACATCGTGATTAGCGCGATCGGCTATTGAACCGCCTTGAACTGTTGGGTTGTTTTTTGGTGTGCTCGTATTTTTCATAATTCAAAGATTTAGTGAATAAATGGAAGAGCGATATGATAACAACCAATCTAGGATCCGATAAGTTTTGATTTTTTTTAGTTATTGTACTTCTGTTAATCGACATTTCGAACAGAATGCGTTGCAATCAAGAAATCCAAGAAGAATAGATCTCTCCTCCGCCTGTACGGGCAGGCATTTCGCTACGCTTCAAGATGACGACGATTTGAAAGGTATATTTGCCCAATTTCAGTCACTAATGAACCAATGACTACTGAACGAATGGACAACTTAATACAATAAAAATATTGTCGGCTTTTTATGGAGGTCTATTTCCTCTTTTCGCCAGTTGTAAACACTTTGTGTTTTAATAAATTCATCTGCTGCGGTAAGGTTACTGGCCACACAAACCTGCGTGTTGGGTTTACAGCTTTTCAGTACTTCTTCAAAAAGCTGGTTATTACGGAAAGGTGTTTCGATAAAAATCTGTGTTTGTTTGTAACGGCTTGCCGATAAATCCAGGTCTTTAATCCGCTTGGTGCGCTGCTCTTTATCAATCGGTAAATAACCCCAAAAAGCGAAACTTTGTCCGTTAAAACCCGAAGCCATCAGGGCAAGTAAAATAGCGCTCGGCCCTACCAATGGCACTACCTTAATACCACGTTTATGTGCTTCTGCAACGATATCCGCTCCAGGATCAGCAATACTAGGGCAACCAGCTTCACTCATTAAACCAACGTCTTTTCCGGCAGCAAGCTCAACAAAAAACTGCCCTAAATCTGTTCGGTTATGTTTACCATAATCATGCACAATCAGATCTTTCTGTGGTGTTTTTAAGCCTGCCTCTTTTAAAAAGCGGCGTGCTGTTTTACTGTTTTCTACAATGTAGGTATCAATCTGGTTAATGGTATCAACCAGATAAGGGGTAAACGTTTTATGTGCTACCTCTTCTGCCAATGGTACGGGAATAAGGTATAAAGTGCCTTTTTGCATGTTACAAAAATACGCACAATAAATAGAATTTAAGTTCTAAAGCTTATTGAACTCGCAATATAATCTCTTTCATATGCAGAGGTGTAGCAAATTTTATTTTTAACTGACTTATTTTCTGCACAATTAAACTTGGCTTAAAACGTTAAATATTAGTTAAATACGCCTTGTATGGCAATATTCGGAGGAAAATCCAAAAACTATGCTTGCATATTAAACCTTTGGTGTTTTTGGTTCTCTAATTGATACACACACATTAGGTTATTAAAATAAACACACAAATGAAAACACTGAAATCTACGGCACTTGTGCTGGGGCTATTTTCGCTCCTTGCCGGAACCACAACCCTTGTCAGGGCACAAGACTACCAAAACGATTACCAGTCTGATGGTTACAGTACCGGCAATATTTCTCTACAGACTTTTTACGATGAACTTTCGCCTTATGGCACTTGGATACAGGATCCACAATACGGTTATGTTTGGCGACCAGATGTAGATCAAAGTGAATTCCGCCCGTATTATACCAACGGACGTTGGGCGATGACCGAATATGGTAATACCTGGGTTTCTAATTATGATTGGGGCTGGGCACCTTTCCACTACGGTCGTTGGGTAATTAACAGTTACAGACAATGGATCTGGTTACCTGATACCAATTGGGGACCAGCATGGGTAGATTGGAGAAGTGGAGACGGATATTATGGATGGGCACCTATGGCACCAAGTATCAGTATTAATTTAAGCTTTGGCCGCCGTTATGCAGTACCAGAATTTTGCTGGAACTTTATCCCTCAGCGCAATATTTATATTAATACTTTCCCAAGATATGATTACGGCCGTAATAACGTATATATCCGCAATACCACGATTATCAATAATACTTATGTGTATAACAGAAGAACTTATTATGGTGGTCCAAGGGTTGAAGATATCAGGCGCGCAACCAACAGAGATGTAACCGTTTATCGTTATGCCGAAAGTTCAAGACCTGGTGCAAGCCGGATTGGTGGCAGAGAGGTAGCGATTTACAGGCCAAGACCCGACCGTAATGCAGTAGTAGATAACCGAAATGCTGCGCCAAGGAGATTTGAGCAAGGTAATGCTGGTATCAGCAGAGGCGGCAGAAACGAAGGCTATACCAACCGCGATCAAAGAGGCGGTAGCCCGGGCAATAGCGACAACCGTTTTGGATCAAGAGATAGCCGAAGCGTAGGCCGGGATAATAATAATCTGCCAAACAATAGGGGCGAGGCTTACAATAGAGATGCAAACGGACGTATTAGTCGCGGAGGTACTAACGGAATTGATAATGGCAACAGGCAGGATAATGCAAATCGTGGTCAGGATCAGCAACGTTTGGAGCAGATCAGGCAGCAGCGTAATCAAGATCGCATGGGCATTGATCAGCAGCGTAACCAACGTGATATGCAGCCACAGCGGGGCCAGGATGATCAGCGTGCTCAAATGGAGCAACAAAGGGCACAGCGAAATGAGCAAATGCAGCAGCAACGCGCGCAGCAATCCCAACAGCAACAACAGGAAAGGGCGCAACGTAATGAGCAAATGCAGCAACAGCGTAATGAACAGATGCAACAGCAACGCGCACAACAAGCCCAACAGCAGCAACAGGAAAGGGCGCAACGTAATGAGCAAATGCAGCAACAGCGTAATGAGCAGATGCAACAGCAACGTGCGCAACAAGCCCAGCAGCAACAACAGGAAAGGGCACAACGTGATGCTCAGGTGCAGCAACAAAGAGCTCAGCAGCAGCAACAGAGACAAGAACAAAGAAGATCGGAAGCGCCACAACAAAGGGGTGGTGGTGAAGGTGGAAGACCATCGAGAGGTGGCAGAGGATAAAATAGGAAGTCCCGATGAAAATCGGGACTTTTTTATGCGGTAATGCTAATAAAGTTAACGTCATTTCGAGCGAAGTGCAACGAAGTCGAGAACCACGTAGTGCTCAGCGAAGCTAAATCTATTAAGATAGATCTCTCCATTCCACTGCGTTCCATCCGATATCCATCGGATCGAGATGAAGATCTCCATTTTATTACTGCCCCGCCGCTAAATGAAGATTACTTAAATTACTCCCCCTAAAAGTACTTTTAGCATTTGGGTGCAGGTTTTCCGGATCGAGT
>Ga0182008_10000195_pt1 | contig 47786 bp, 37 predicted proteins | sample Sormic07211129_1_FD_120482 | JGI IMG/M metagenome (GOLD analysis project Ga0182008, IMG submission 120482) | Rhizosphere microbial communities from Sorghum bicolor, Mead, Nebraska, USA - 072115-129_1 metaG | ecosystem: Host-associated > Plants > Roots > Rhizosphere | place: USA: Nebraska...
ATCCCGACGCTGGACGAGTCGGGCATGAAGAACTTCCAGGTCACGATCTGGCACGGGCTGTACGCGCCCAAGGGCACGCCGCCGGCGGTGCTCAAGAAGCTCAACGACGCGGTGAAGGTGGCGTTGAAGGACCCGGACTTCATCAAGAAGGAAGAGGGCCTGGGCGCGGTGGTGGTGACGGACAAGCGCGTGGAGCCGGCCGAGCACAAGAAGTTCGTGCAGGCGGAAGTCGCGCGCTTCGGGCCGGTGATCAAGGCCGCGGGCGTGTACGCGGACTGATCTCGCGCTGCGCTTGAACGACAAAGCCGCCGGCCCTTCGGGACCGGCGGCTTTTTCAATGGCGCGAAATCCGTTGGAAATCGGCGGGGCGCCCCGCGCCTTTCAATGCTTTTTAAAAATTAAACCTAAAGAATTCATTTGCCGCGGCGTCTGTTTTTTCAGGTCGGACATGGACTTGTCATGTGTGGCGGAACGAGCTTGCGGATGTTACGTAACGCCCCACTCAAAACGCATTCGTAACACGTCCCCGACGGCATCCGCCGACCCATTGAATTTCAATCAATTTGTTTGAAATCAATGACTTAGCTTGAGTCCGACTGGAATAGAGAAGAGGCGGCACGCCGGCGGCACGCGAGTTGCGGAAAGAGATGCATCTTTTTGTTCAAGAGGGTGCCATGACCGTTCCATCGACATCGACCGCTGCGTCCACTTCCGTTTCCACGTCCGCCGTGGAGCCCGTTGTCATCGCGCAGGCTTCCGGCCTGCCGACGGCGGCACCCACAGGGGCCGTGGCCTCCGCCGTCGCGGCCGCGCCGACCGGCGCCGGCACGCTCTCGAACGCGACGCCCGGCGTCACGGTGATGCGCGGCGGCGAGACGATCGCCGTGCAGGGCTCGCAGTCGCTGCTGGCCGGCGACCGCGTGATCGTGCCGGAAGGCGGCCAGGCGGCCGTGACCTTCCCGTCGGCCACCGACAAGGCACCGCTCACCGGCGTGTTCACCGGCGGCACCGACGCGACCATCGCGACCACGCGCCTGCCGGGCGGCCTGGAGCAGGTCGACGTCGACCTGGCCGCGGGCGACCTGGTGGTCACGCCGACCGAAGGCGCGGGCGACGCGGCCGCGGTGGCGGTGACCAAGAAGGTGGCGGCCGGTGCCGGCGGCATCGGCCTGGGCGAGTTCGCGCTCGGCGCACTGGGCGCGCTGGCCCTCGGTGCGGCGCTGAGCGACGGTGGTGGCGACAGCGGTGGCGGCGGCACGACCGTGCCTCCGGGCAGCGGCGAAAGCGATGCCGACGCGGATGCCGACGCGGACGCGGACGCGGATGCGGACGGTGACGCCGATGCGGATGCGGATGCGGACGCCGATGCGGACGCCGACGCCGACGCCGACGCAGATGCTGACGCTGACGCTGACGCGGATGCCGATGCCGATGCCGATGCCGATGCCGATGCCGATGCAGATGCAGACGCCGATGCGGACGCCGATGCGGACGCCGACGCTGACGCCGACGCCGACGCCGACGCCGACGCCGATTCCGACACGCTGCTCCATCCCGCCGATGGCGTCGTGGGCGATCTGGTCGACGCGGTCGACGGCGTGCTCGGCACTGGCGGCGCGCTGGCACCGGTGACCCACGTGGTCGACAACGTGACGACCATCCTCGACGGTGCGCTGGCACCGCTGCTGGGTGGTGAATTCACCACGAACAACCCCAATGCGCTGGACCCGGTCGATGACGTCGTCGCCACCGTGGGCGGCCTGGCTGGCGGCGTGCTGAGCCCGATCCTGGACAAGGTGCTGGGCAATGGCGTCACCGACGCGCTGCTCGGCGGTGTCGCCCATCAGGTCGACTACCTGACCGACGGCGTCGTGCACCTGGTCGATGACGTGGTGATCGGTGGCGTGGTCAATGGCCTGCTGGCCGACACGCCGGTGGCCGACCTGGTCAATGGCCTGCTGGGCGACAAGGGCCTGCTGGGCGAAGGCAGCCTGGTCGGTGGCGTGTTGGACGGCGTGCTCGGCCAGGACGGCCTGGTCGGCGGCCTGCTGGCCGAGAACGGCCTGGTGGGTGGCCTGCTCGCCGAAGACGGCCTGGTCGGTGGCCTGCTGGCCGACAACGGCCTGGTGGGCGGCCTGCTCGACCCGCTGCTGGGCGACCAGGGCCTGCTGAGCGGCCTGACCGGCGAGGACGGCCTGACCGGCGCGCTGCTGGGCCCGGACACGCTGGTGGGCGGCCTGCTGGCCGAGAACGGCCTGGTCGGCGGCCTGCTTGCGGACGACGGCCTGGTCGGTGGCCTCCTGGGCACGCAAGGCCCGGTCGCCGGCTTGGCCAACGGACTGCTGGGCGAGAACGGCCTGGTGGGGGGCCTGCTCAATGGGCTCACCGGCGGCCAAACGCCGGTGCCGAGCGGCGACTCGCTGCTGTCGCCGGCCAACACGCTGGTCGGCAATGCCACCGACGTCGTCGCCGGCCTGCCCGTGGTCGGCGAACTGGCCGGTGGCCTGCTCGAGCCCGTGGGTGGCTTGGTCGCCGGCGCGACCGGCGCGGTGGAAGGCCTGCTGGCCCCGGTGCTGGGCGACAGCTTCACCGCCAACAACCCCAACATCCTCGACCCGGTCGACGACCTGACCGGCGGCCTGCTGGCCACGGCGGGTGGCCTGGTGAGCCCGCTGGCCGACGGCCTGCTGGGCCAGGGCGCCACGAACAGCCTGATCAACCCGGTCATCGGCCAGGTGGACTTCCTGACCGACGGCGTGGCGAATCTGGTGGGCGGCGACCTGCTGGGCGGCGTGCTGGGCCAGGACGGTCTGCTGGGCGGTTTGACGGGTGGCGATCTGCTGGGTGGTGACCTGCTCGGCGGCGTGCTGGGCGAGAACGGCCTGGTAGGCGGGCTGATCGGCGGCGACCTGTTGGGCGGTGACCTGCTCGGCGGCGTGCTGGGTCAGGACGGCCTGGTGGGTGGCCTGATCGGCGGCGATCTGTTGGGCGGTGACTTGCTCGGCGGCGTGCTGGGCCAGGACGGCTTGGTCGGTGGCCTGATCGGCGGCGACCTGCTGGGCGGTGACCTGCTCGGCGGCGTGCTGGGTCAGGACGGCCTGGTGGGCGGCCTGATCGGTGGCGATCTGTTGGGCGGTGACTTACTGGGCGGCGTGCTGGGCCAGGACGGCTTGGTGGGTGGCCTGATCGGCGGCGACCTGTTGGGTGGTGACCTGCTCGGCGGCGTGCTGGGTCAGGATGGCCTGGTCGGCGGGCTGATCGGTGGCGATCTGTTGGGCGGTGACTTGCTGGGCGGCGTGCTGGGCCAGGACGGCTTGGTGGGTGGCCTGATCGGCGGCGACCTGTTGGGTGGTGACCTGCTCGGCGGCGTGCTGGGCCAGGACGGCCTGGTCGGCGGCCTGCTCGGCGGTGGCGCATCGGGTGGCGGTCTGCTCGACGGCGTGCTGGGCGAGCACGGTCTGGTGGGCGGCTTGGTCGGAGGCGACTTGCTGGGTGGCGTGCTGGGCCAGGACGGCCTGGTCGGCGGCCTGCTCGGCGGCGGCGCATCGGGTGGCGGTCTGCTCGACGGCGTGTTGGGCGAGCACGGTCTGGTGGGCGGTTTGGTCGGTGGCGACCTGCTGGGCGGCGTGCTGGGCCAGGACGGCCTGGTGGGCGGTCTGCTCGGCGGCGGCGCCTCGGGTGGCAGCCTGCTCGACGGCGTGCTGGGCGAGGACGGCCTGGTCGGCGGCCTGCTGGGCGGTGGCGCATCGGGTGGCGGTCTGCTGGGCGGCGTGCTGGGCGAGAGCGGCCTGGTCGGTGGCCTGCTGGGTGGCGGCGCCTCGGGTGGCGGCCTGGTGGGTGGCCTGCTCGGCGGCGCCGGCGGCGGTGCAGCGGGCGGTGGCCTGCTGGGCGGCGTGCTGGGCGAGCACGGCCTCGTGGGCGGTCTGCTGGGCGGCAACAGCGGCCTGCTGGCCCCGGTCACGAGCGTCGCCGACAGCGCCACGGGTGGGGCCAGTGCCCCTGTCAGCCAACTGCTGCACGGCATCTTGGCCTGAGGGGCGGCCGGGCCCTCCCTCTGAACGCGGGCCCGCACCACGGTGCGGCCCGCGCCCTCCCAAAGGAAAGCATATGAACCGATTTCTCAGCCTGGGCCTGGTGGCCGCGGCCACGGTGCTCGCGGGTTGCGCGACGCCGAGCGACGGCAGCGACCAGACCACCCACTACTACGCCAACCGTCCGGCCTCGCGTCCGGTCGCGGGAGTGCGCGTCAATCCGGCACCGCCGAAGGCCGAGCGCGGGCCGGTCGGCGTGGCCCGCATCGTCTACTTCGATTTCGACAAGTCGACCATCCGGCCCGCCGATCGCAGCGTGGTGGAGGCGCATGCCAACTACCTGCGCGCACGCCGTTCCGAATCAGTGGTGCTCGAAGGCCACACCGACGTGCGCGGCGGCCGCGAATACAACCTGGCGCTGGGCCAGCGCCGTTCCGAGTCGGTGAAGAAGGCCATGGCACTGCTGGGCGTGGACACCTCGCAGATCGAAGCCGTGAGCTGGGGCACGGAGAAGCCGGCCTCCCTGGAACAGACCGAGGCGGGTTACCAGCTCAACCGCCGCGTCGAGTTCAGCTACCGCTGAGTCGGCAGCCCCTCACGGAGACCGGAACGCAATGATCGCTTTCAGGGAACGGTTGCGCGCCTGCCGGGACCACCTGCTGTCGCACTGTGCGCCGCTGCCGGCGCCGTACCCGGCCTACGTGTTCTTCTTTTCGGCCACCGATGGCCAGCAGCGTGCGCATGTCGTGCACGCCGGCGGCCCGGACTTCACCACCGCCTGGCAGCGCGGCGTCGAGCTGCTCCAGCAGTGGATCGACACGCAGGAGCCCGGTGCGCTGTGGCTGCGCGTCGACTGGGTCGAAGGCGCGCGCGCCGTGAGCTGGGAGCGGCTGACCCATCAGCTGGCGCTGACCAAGCGCAACTACTTCCGCTACGGCATCGCCTTCGACGAAGACTTCGAATGCGCCTTCACCGAGCAGGAGCTCAACGCCAACGCCATGCTGTACGGCGGCTCGGGCATCGAGCATGCGGTGGTCAATCGCGGCAACTTCGGCATCTACCATCGCACGCGCTTCGGCCCGGCCCCCATGCCCGAGCTGCCGCCCGCGGGGCAGGTGTACCTGCTGTCGACCCGTGGCGTGTTCTGCCAGCCCGACGGCGTGCCCCATGCCATCGAAGGCGCGGGCCTGAACGCGGGCCGCCGGGTCGTCGACCGGCTCGATTCCGAGCGCGTGCTGGCGCTGGTGCGCAGCGGCTCGTCCTTCCTCGCGCAGCAGGTGCGTGACAACGGCGCCTTCGTCTACGGCCACTTCCCCTGCTTCGACCGCCGCATTCCCACCTACAACACGCTGCGGCATGCGAGCTCGGTCTACGCCATGCTCGAGGCCTGGGAGCTCACGCGCGACGATGCGCTGCGGGATGCGATCGAGGTCGCCATCGAGCATGTGGCGAAGGAACTGGTGCGGCAGTACACGCTGCCGGACGGCCAGGAAGTCGCCTTCCTGATCGACACCGCCGACGAGATCAAGCTGGGCGGCAACGCCGTGTGCCTGCTCGCGATGGTCAAATACTGCGAGCTCATGGACAGCGACCGCTGGCTGCCGCTGCTCGAGAAGCTGGCCCTGGGCATCGCCTCGCTGCAGGACCCGCAGACGGGCCGCTTCAACCATGTGCTGCATGCCGGCGACCTGTCGCTCAAGCAGGCCTCGCGCATCATCTACTACGACGGCGAAGCCGCCTTCGGGTTGCTGCGGCTCTATGCGCTGACGCGCGACGGCCGGTGGCTGGCGGTGGTGGAGAAGGCCTTCGGCTACTTCATCGCCAACGAACACTGGCGCGCGCACGACCACTGGCTGAGCTATTGCGTGAACGAACTCACGCGCTGGCGGCCGCTGGAGGTGTATTTCCGCTTCGGCCTGCTCAACGTGGCCGACCACCTGGACTTCGTGCTGGAACGCAAGACCACCTTTCCCACGCTGCTCGAGCTCATGCTGGCCGCCGAGCAGATGCTGCGCCGGCTGCGCGCCATGCCGACCATGCGCCACCTGCTCGACGACTTCGACACCGCCAAGTTCTACCGTGCGCTCGAGCACCGCGCGCACTACCTGCTCAACGGCTTCTTCTGGCCCGAGATGGCGATGTACTTCAAGAAGCCTGCGGCCATCAACGGCTCCTTCTTCATCCGGCACCAGGCCTTCCGCGTGCGCATCGACGACGTGGAGCACTACCTCTCGGGCTTCGTCGCCTACCACCGCTTTCTGCTGCAGACACCGATCGTCGAATCTGTGGTCCCGATGTCGAAACAAGACTTGTCAAGAGTAACAATCCAGTGACAATTTGGGGTGCGCACGGGCGCTTTCCCTCAAAGGCTTTCCGACATGCTTAAGTTCCTATTGCCGAGACAACTCGTGGCCGACACGCCAACGGAGCCGGGCGGCAGCAGTTATGCCGGCGCGCTGCGGGAAGCTTTCGGTGCGGCCTATCCGCTGATCCGCACGGCGGCCTGGTGGTCGCTGCCGATCAGCCTGTTCGGCCTGCTGCCCTCGATCTTCCTGCTGCAGGTGTACGACCGCGTGATCTACCGCGGCGGCATGTCGACCTTGTGGGCCCTGGTCTGCGGCATCCTGTGCTTCCTGTGCATCGAGTTCTGGCTGCGCCATCAGCGCTCGCGCCTGCTGCGCGATGCCGGCGCGGTGATCGACCACCATGTGTCGGGCGCGATGCTCGGCTCGATGCTGCACCGCCCGCTGCGTGCGCTCGAGCACCGGCCCGCCTCGGCCTGGTTCCAGTACTTCCGCGACGTGGGCGCGGTGCGCGGCACCGTCACCGGCGGCCTCGCGATGTCGGTGTTCGACCTGCCGATGGCGGTGTTCGCATTGATCGTGATCGGCATCGTCGCCTTGCCGGTGCTGCCGGTGGTGATCGCCTTCCTGGGCATCGTGTCCTTCCTCGCCTGGTGGTGGGCCGACGAGGTGCGTGCGGGCCGGGTCGAGGAAGTGCAGCGCGGGCGCAGCCTGGAGCGCATGACCTCCGAGATCTGCCAGGCCCGCGAGACGCTCAAGACGCAGGCCAACGACGCGCCCACGGTGCAGCTCTGGCGCGAGACCTACAACGCCTGGCTGGCCGAGAGCTTCCGCAAGAACGGCGAGATCGAGACCGCGCGCGACGGCACCACGGTGCTGCTGACCATGTTCTCGGTGGTCGTGATCACCGTCGGCGCGATCTCGGTGATGTCGCAGATGATGACCGTGGGCGGCCTGATCGCGGCCAACATGCTGGCCATCAAGGCGCTGCAGCCGGTGGCCGGCCTGGCCTCGAGCTGGCGCTCGCTGGCCGCGGCATCGGAAGCCGCCAAGCGCCTCGAGACCGTGCTGGCCGAGCCGGTCGAGCGCGAGCCCTCGGGCGTGGCGCTGCCGCAGCCCGCGGGCCGCATCGTGCTCAAGGACGTGTCCTTCGCCTTCGCCGAAGGCGCGCGGCCGGTGCTCGAGCACCTGGACCTGGAGATGGGTGCAGGCGGGCTGCACGTGATCGTCGGCAAGAACGGCGCCGGCAAGTCCACGCTGCTGAAGCTGGTCGCGGGCCTCTACGAGCCCACGCGCGGCAGCGTCAGCCTCGGCGAATACGACGTCTCGCAGTTCGCGCGCGCCGAACTCGCGCAGTGGATCAGCTACCTGCCGCAGGAGGTCTACTGGTTCGGCGGCGAGCTGATGGACACCCTGCGCCGCGCCGCGCCCGGCCAGAGCGACGAGCAGATCCTCACCGCCTGCCGCGTGGCCGGCGTGCACGAATTCATCTCGCGCCAGCCGGCCGGCTACCGCACGGTGGTGGGCGAGGGCGGCACCGGCCTGTCGGTGGGCGAGCGACGCAAGCTTGCGCTGGCGCTGAGCTTCCTGCGCAACCCGTCGGTGCTGATCCTCGACGAGCCCAGCAACGACCTCGACATCCAGAGCGAACTCGCGCTGCTGGCCACGCTGCAGGCCGTGGCCAAGACGCGCACGGTGGTGGTCGTGACCCATTCGCTGCGCATGGTGTCGGCCGCCTCGCAGGTCTACCACGTGAGCGGCGACGGCGGCGTCGAGCAGGGCTCGGCCGCCGACATGGTGCCCAAGCTCTTCGGCGTGCGAAAGCTGGTGGCCGTGGCGCCCGTTCCCAAACCGGCGGAGGCCGATTCGACAGGCCAGGCGGGCGCATCGCCCGCCGCCGATGCCGCGGTGCAGGCCGCGGTCAACCTCGCGGCATTGGCCGCAGGAGCAGAGCGATGAGTGCAGCAGACAACCCCCAGGCCGACCTGCCCAGCGTGCTGCGCGACCAGGCCTTCGTGGCCTCGGCCGCCACCGCGCGCGGCGGCACCGGCCGCCGCCAGTGGCTCATCGGCGGCGCCATCGCGCTGCTGGCCGTGGTGGCCCTGTGCTTTCCCATGGAGACGGTGGTGGTCTCGCCGGGCCGCGTGATCCCGTCGGACCGCGTCAAGTCGATCCAGCATCTGGAAGGCGGCATCGTCAGCGCGGTCTATGTGAAGGAGGGCGAGACGGTGCGCCAGGGCCAGTCGCTGGTCGAGATCGACCTGGGCGGCAGCGGGCTCAATTTGGAAGAACTCACGGCACGCCATGCCTCGACCCTGGGCGCGCGCGTGCGCCTGATCGCCGAGAGCCGCGGGCTGCCGCTCACGCGCAAGTCCTTCGACGAGGGCATCGACGAGGCGGTGTACCTCGGCGAGATGGGCGCCTTCGATGCGCGTTCGATGGAGCAGCGCGGCGTGATGGCTGGCGCGGTGTCCGCGATGGAACAGGCCCGCAGCCGGCAGATGGAGCAGCAGGCCAAGATCTACGGCCTGCAGGAGCGCCTGGCGCTGATGCAGAAGGAGCAGGAGATCTCCGAGCAGTTGCTGGCCGAGAAACTGATCGGACAGGTCGAGGTGCTGGAGAAGCGTCGCCAGACCGAGACCGTGCGCGCCGACCTGGCGGTCGCGCGCCAGATGGCGGTGTCGGCCGCGGCGGCCATCACCGAGGCCCAGGCCAAGATGGCCGAGGCCGAAGGCCGCTACCGGCGCCGTGCCTCCGATGAACTGGCCACGGTCGAGCGCCAGTTCGCGAGCCTGACCGAAGACCTGGCGCGTGCGAAGACGCAGCGCTCGCGCACCACCGTCAAGGCGCCCTCCGACGGCATCGTCAAGGGCCTGCGCAACCCCGGCCCGGGCTGGGTCGTGAAACCCGGCGAAGCCATCATGGAAGTGGTGCCCGACCAGGACCTGATCATGGTCGAGGCCAAGCTCAGCCCCAACGACCGCGGTTTCGTCGAAGCCGGCCAGGCCGCGCGCGTGAAGATCACGGCCTACGACTTCCTGCGCTACGGCTCGGTCAACGGCCGCGTGATGCTGGTGGCCGCCGATGCCGACAAGGACCCGGCGAGCGCTTCGGCCGCGCCGTACTACCGGCTGCTGGTGAGCACCGACAAGAGCCACGTGGGGCGGCCCGAGAACCGCATCACGGCCGGCATGGAGGCCGAGGTCGACCTGATCGTCGGCAGCGATCCCTTCATCTGGTACATGCTGCGCCCGGTGCTCAAGCTCAAGCGCGAAGCGTTCCGCGAACCATGAGGCGGCCCATGTCATTCCCGCGCACCGCCGTGGCCTTCTGCGTCGCCACGCTGGGCTGGCTGCAGGCCGCGCCCGTGGCCGCCGCAGCCGAGCCCGCGCCACTGGCCGTGGCGCGCCGGCTCGCGCCGCCCGACACCCAGGCGATCGGGCAGGGCGCCCGCATCAAGGCCGCGCTGGTGCAGCTGGCGCGCGAACATCCCGACGTGCAGTCGGCGCAGGCCGCCGCCGACACCAGCAGCTTCGAGATCGATGCGGCCCGCAGCGCGCGCTACCCGCGCCTCAAGGTCGGCACCGCCTCGGGCAGCTATGACAGCGGCGTGCAGGGCACCGGCTCGCGCGCCTACCAGCTGGTCACGGCCGACCTGCGCATGAGCCTGCTCGACGGCGGCGCGATGAGCGCGCGCGTGCGCGCCGCCGAATTCGGCAGCGAGGCCGGCGCCGAAGCCGTCAAGTCGACCTCGCAGAAGGTGGTGCTGGATGCGCTGACCGCCTACCTGCAGGTGCAGCGCTTCGACCTCAAGAAGCAGATCGCGCGCAAGTCCACCGAGGTGCTCGACGAACTCGCGCGCGCCGAGCGCCGTCGCATCGAACTGGGCGCGGCCGGCGAGAACGACCTGCGCATGGCCACCTCGCGGCGCGCCGGCATCGCGGCGCGCGAGATGGACTTCGAGGCGCAGCGCGGCGAGGCCCTGGCCAAGTTCGCGACCTTCTTCCGCTTCACGCCCGACACCGCCCACCTGCCCGTGATCGCCGTGCCCTTGCAATGGCAGCCCGGCTCCGAGGCCGAAGCCCTGCTGCAGGCCGAAGACCGCAGCTCGGAGCTGGCCGAGGCACGCGGCCGCGTGCAGCGCGCGCAGGCCACGGTCGAGCAGTACGAGGCCAGTGCCTGGCCGACGGTCGATGCGGTGCTGGTGAAGACCAAGGACCCGCGCGGCGTGTCGCCCTCGGAGCCCACGCGCGCGGCGCTGGAGCTGAACTGGAACTTCGGCAACGGCTTCGACCGCCAGGTGCGCGTCAAGGCCGCCATCGCCGAGGTCGCCAACCAGGAGGCCAGGCTCGAGAGTGCGCGGCAGAACCTGGTCGAACTCACCGCGTCGTCATGGGCCCGCACGGCAGCGGGCCGCGAGCGCGAACAGCAGCTGCGCGCCGCGGTCACCGATTCGGGACTGGCCTTCCAGGGCCGGCGCCGGCTGCTGGCCTTCGGCCGCGAGACGCTGCCCAACGTGCTCGATGCACAGGTCGAGTACTACACGCTGCTGCTGGACTACGTCGACGCGGTGTTCGACCTGCGCGTGACCGAGCTGCGTCTGCAGCGCACCGCGGGCCGGCTGTTCGTGGCGCCCGACAGCGACAACCTCTGGATCGACAGCCTGATCGCGGGCGCGCCGCGCCCGGTGCTGACGGAAGACAGCCTGCTGGCCGCGCCCTGCATCGCACGCGTGCGCTGCGAGCCGACGGCGGTGCCGGCCGTGGCCGTCGGGTCGCCCGTGGCCGGCATGGCCTTGCGCCGCAGCGCGCGGCTCGGAAGCCTCTGAGGAAAGGACGGCGCGTGCGCTTCGGCGCGCCGCTCGCTCAACTCAATGCTCCTCGGGGATCTCCGGCTCGCCGTCCATGATCTGGTACTTGCGCATCTTCTCCCAGAGCACCTTGCGGCTGATGCCCAGCTGCTGGGCCGAGTCCTGCCGCTTCCATTCGTTGGCCTCGAGCGCGGCGATGATGCGGTTGCGCTCGCCGCTGTTCCAGCCCTTGCGGTCGACCGTGTTGGGCGCCGCGGTCGCCGGCACGCCGTCGGGCGTGATGCGCATCAGCGCCACCGCGCGCTCGATCAGCACCCGGTCCCAGACGCCGAACTGCCGCACGATCACACCCACGCGTTCGGCCAGGTTGCGCAGCTGCCGCACGTTGCCCGGGAAGTAGGTGTTGGAGACCGCATCGGTCAGCCAGTAGGGCAGGCTCTCCAGCAGCGCCTCGCCCTCGAGCACCTCGGACAGGATGGCCTTGAAGATCGCGATCTTGTCGACCACGCCACGCTCTTCGAGGTTGGGGATGTGCAGTTCGATCACCGCCAGGCGATAGAACAGGTCAGCACGGAAGTCGCCGCTCGCGACCATCTCGCGCAGATCGCGGTTGGTCGCCGCCACCAGCCGGAAGTCGAGCCGCACCGGCGTGGTCGAGCCCAGCCGCGTGACCGCGTTGTCCTCGAGCACGCGCAGCAGCTTGACCTGCTGGTAGCGCGGCAGGTCGCCGATCTCGTCGAGGAACAGCGTGCCGCCCGAAGCCTGTTCGAAAAAGCCGCGGTGCGCATGCACGGCCCCGGTGAACGAGCCCTTGGCATGGCCGAAGAACAGCGACTCGAACAGCCCGTCGGGAATCGCACCGCAGTTCACCGGCACGAAGGCGCCGGTGCTGTAGGTCGGATGGCCCAGGTGCAGCAGCTCGGCGATGCGCTCCTTGCCCACGCCCGTCTCGCCGCGCACCAGCACGTTGTGCTTGCAGTCGGCGAAGGCCTTCACCTCGCTCAACAGCGAGCGCATGGACTCCGAATGCGCGATCAGCGTGTTGGTTTTTTCAGGCTGCACCGCGCGCGCGCGCAGCTGGCGCACCAGCTTCGCCACCAGCGTGCGCAGTTCGGCGCCCGTGAAGTCGTAGGGCAGCACATAGAGGTAGTCGGGCGGATAGCTGCGCGCATCGCGCTCGCGCGAGGCCGCGGCCACCCAGATCACCGGCATGCCCTGCAGCAGATCGGTGGTCACGGGCATGCCGCCGCCGTCGATCACCGACACACTGATCACCGCCAGCGCCGCGCGCGAAGTCGAACGGTCCTGCGGCATCGGAATGCCATCGGCACGCACCACGCCGACGTCGAAGCTCGCCATGCAGCGCTCGATGCGCTCGACGATGTCGGCCTTGCCTTCCCAGACGTAGAGGTCTAGTTCGTCGAAGTTGAGGGTGGGGGTCATGCGTTTGGAATCACCATCAATAATGATGGAACGGTCATTGGCTCAGTACACCAGTTTGGCATTGCCGCAACCGACGGAAGTCACTGCGACATCGTTGAGGCCAAGTTGGATGCCAAGCAGATCTCTCAGGATAGGGCCGGCGAGTAGGCTGCCCAAAGGATCGAGAATCGCCGCTATTGCCTTCAACAGTGGATTGAGCAATATCTGTAGAAAATTTGGCTTGCTGCCGCTGGGCTCCTGAAGCATAGCTTCTTTGAGTTCGCGTTCCAGGCACTTGTTGAAGCGGTTGACGTCCGTGGACGTTCCTGCTGGTCCAGCCGTCACTCGGCCTTCGGGTGTATTGCCCCAGCATGCCCTACCCGAGGCCACATTGGCGGACTCGATGTCATTTGCCCAGGCATCCCATTCATTGGTTTGCCAGCAAAGGAAAGGCAGCAGGAGGCACGACTGCAAGGTGCGGTTTATGTCAGCCTTAAGGCGATTTTTTAGAATATCGATATCGTAGATCCCAATTGGACCATGCCCTATTCCCGTGCCGAGTAGACCATCGCCGAGATACTGGTTCTTCGGAACGGTTCCTCCAGGATGTGGCGGATTGCTCGAACCAAGATAGTAATTTGCGAGCGCTTTTGCGGATGTCTCATTCTCAGCTGGCGTCCAGTCGCCATTGGTCGGTGCGCCTAGTAGGTCCCCAACGACCCTCAGAAGCTCTTCGAGCAGTTTCTGAAGCGTGGTGCCAAGAGGAAGATCATTCCCTGGGGTCTGCCACACATCACCGGCTTTCATTGGGGGTGATCGATAGGGTGAAGGGGTCGGACTGAACACCTCGACAGCCACCTTATTCTCGATCTTCACAAGACCTAGCACGCTGACCAACGTCTCCTTCTGTAGTGATTCGCAAATAGGGGTGCGTTTTGAAAAAGGATCGCCAGTGACCTTTCCGATACACGCATTGGCTATCGAAGCATCAACCCGTATGACTGCGGTGCTGTCCTTGACGGGCGCTCTACACGTCAGTTCTTCAACGGTGCCTTTCGCACGAGCCAAGTCGATGAATATCGGTAGCTTGATCCGGGTGCCAAGAAGTTGCAGTAAACCCCCGAGCAGGCCTTCGCCCGTATCTACATCCGCATAGAGGCGAACCTGTGCGTTGTAGGCAGTGGCGCCTACTCCACCGATGGCGATGGACGGAGGCTCGATGATGCCAGCTTTGACCTTCAGCAAACCGGGCAGAACACCCGGAATTGCGATTTCTAGGCCTGGGACCGATATGCCCCGACCGGAAGTGCCCACACCGACGGCAGCGGTCACAATGTCCAATACATTCACTTGCACGTCCAGCGCCGATGCTGTAGTACCGTCCGGCGAATGGATGCCAGCAAAAATGCCGGGCCCATTAGGGCCTGAGCCCAATGGGATTTCTAGATGCAAGGCATCGATACCAAGCTGTGTTCCAATTAGGGTCAGCAGGTTTGCGTTCAGTCCCAGCAACTCGGCGTGCCCACCCAGGGTCAATGCAGTCTCGAGTAAAAATCCGAGCGAGACTTTCTTAGCGGAGAGCAGGTTGTTGACGTCGCCGATGCTCAAGTTTGTGTCGAGAGGCGCGCCAAGCGCCTTCAAGAGTCCACTGGCAGATACTTGCGCACCGACGAGTCCTCCGTATCCTCCGACCGTGACGCAAGGGTTGCCCGCCCCAACAATCTTCAGCAGTTGGACGAGCGGGGCTAACTGCTGAGTGCAACCGACGTTCAAGAGCGTGGTTCCCACAGAAAAAACTGCCAAAGGCTCTTCGCGCATAGCCACCGCTTTGACCGATATGCGTCGACTTCCAGTGAAGAATGGGAACAGTGTCGGAGCATCCTCCTGAATGGAAACTCGCACGGAGTTATTGTCTTCGGAAGAAATTCCGTTGAAATGATCCTCACTTGCAAACGCACGGTCCCAACGTCCGCATTGGATCTGATCGTCCCTTAACGTGTAGGTTGAAGGAAGGTTGCGATTTCTGTCATCTTTTCCTCCGCCATTGGCCGTTCGTTTGGCCCCTTCTCTGGCCGCGGCGCAGGCTGTAGGTTCGACGACTTGCGCACCTGCAAGCGCTGCAAGGTCAACAGACTTTTGCAACTCGCGTTTTTGATACGAGAGAAAGCCCAGTTCGACGCCGATCAGGCAGATCACGATGGTACTGAGCGCAATGGCTGTCGTGATCAGCACGGAGCCTGAGCAATTGCGGCGTGCAGTCCATTGGGTGAGGGGAACAGTGCGGAGCATGAAAGCCTGTTCAATCAAAGTGAGGAGGCAGCTGCCGCGCGGCCCTGCAGCATCTCTGGAAGCCACTCGTCGGCCCAAGGTAAATGACTCAACAAGGGGTTACTCTTGTAATTCATGCGAATGACGACGAACACAGGATTGGTCCCAGTGACCTCGGGTGCATTCGTAAAAGCTCGGAGGTAGGCGCCGAGGGACTCATTCACCGCTTCTTGGACGCGCGCTTTCAGAAGTGATCCGTCGGCGCCGGTGTACATAGAAACAACCCGAGCGCCATCCTCGGCCGCCCTTGTCAGTACATGCTGCGTATGGAAGAGCGCTCCGAAGGTCGAGATACCGAGCAGCAGCAGGATCAGAGGGATGAGAACCGCGGCCAATTCGACCGCCGCAAGGCCGCGTTGTGCCTTGTCAGCGCCTTTCAGAGTGGACGCCCGGCGAGTTTCGGTGATTGTCACAGCGACCTTCCATCGAGGAGAACGCGGGCTTGCACGGTAAGTTGCGAGGGCAGCGCAATTTGTGGAAGAGGGGGAAGTGCCTGTTGCAGATCACGTGCAGTCACAGTAACGACGATCCGGCAGCGCGCCTCCCATGCAGCACTGCAAGTCGCCTCAGATGGCTCAACGCTTGCCTGTACACAACTCAGGATCGGTGGTGTGCCAGTGGCCGGGCATGTGATTGCCGGCAGCCATTGCATGAGACGAGACGACGTTTCTCTCCGGGCTGCGGTCTTACGGTCCGCCAGGCTGGTCTGGTAACGCAAGGCGGCCCGCGCACCATCTTCCGCAGCGCTTTGCATTCCAGAGCGAAAGGCAAAAAGAACGCCGTAGCAGATGGTCGCGTAGACCAAGCCGAAGAAAATCATGAAAACTAAGCCGAACTCGATTGCATACACGCCGCGTTGTTGACGTGCAGCATGCTTAAGCAAGCGGGGAGTGAGCTGGCGCCTCATGAGGTCTTGTTGATGCACGAACGCGACTACCGACTGCCGCCGCCAGGGGATTTCTGGACTGCTGCGTTGAACTTCTCTGGGATCGGGAACTTGAAACTGTCGAGGTAACGCTGGTAGTTCAAGTTTGCGACCTCACCAGTCAAGTGGCGGGGGGTCTTCGAGGCGTGGGTGCCTTCGCGCTGCAACGCCAGCAGGTTGTGCGTAGCATCGCCGACCTGCATGTCTACAGTCAGCGCAGGCCCCTGTTTCACAGGCGTTGTCGGCACGGCATTCTCCTGGGCGGTTGTCGATAGGGGCAAGGTAACCGTCACGATGGCCAGCAACACGATGGGGCATGCGCGAGAGGAGAAGGGGTGGGTCATCGTTGTGCTCCGGTCGGTGGCGGTGAGGTAAGCGGTCCGGTGGTTTCGGCGGTGCCGGCTGCCGCGAGCGCGGTGGGCTCGGTTTGAGGACGAACAAGCACATGCACGCGTCGTGGCCAAGGCGAGGTCTTGAGTGCAAGCGCTGGGCGGGATTCTGTTGACGATTGCGCCGTCATAGGCTGTTCTGGGACAGCCAAGGGGGTGAGTGGCAGAGATGGAGGTTCCTGCTGCGCAATGGGCGTTGCTGCCCCACTGATCGGTAAGGTGCGCGCCGCTTCTCGAATTGCGGCACGCGTGGCCGGAGGCATCTTGGTCTCATCCATCAGCGCCTCAGCTTGCGCTACTTGGCCGTTGGCCTGCAGATACAGCGCCGCATTGACCTGTACTTGAATGTTGTCGGATGCAAGTTGGAGTGCTTGCATGAGTGGTACGCGGGCTTGTGCGACGCGTCCTGCACGCATCTGCGCATAGCCGAGGTCGCTCAACAGCACACCATCGGTCGGGGTGCGGCGTTGTGCCTCTTCTAGCAGGCGCACGGCTTGGGGGTAATCCGCCTCACTTCCTGCAATCAGGCCAAGTCCTCGATAGCCTGCGGCCTCGAGCGGCGTGCCCATGAGCTTTGCGTAGAACTTGCGACTTTCGCTTGCTTGATCTGTTTGACGCAAAGCGTCGGCGCGCATCCGCGTGGAGTCGGGAGACGAACCCCAGCGCTGCTCGAGTGCATCGATATGCGCCAGCGAGGCGAACCAGAGTCCGTCGCGCTGAATGCGATCGACCAGCTTGAGATAGGTGCTTGCGCTATCGGTTACCGAAGCATCTACATCGGAAGTGGCGGCGGCTTCGGCACGGCGCTGCTGTTCTGCGGCTCCTGGATAGTCACTCTTGTTGCCAGCACAGCCGCCAAGTGAAAGCAGCAGCAACGAGGCAGCCCAGAAAGGGTGTCGTACAAGTGATGTCATTTGGTCATGGCTCCCAGCGAGCGGATAACGGCCAGGAAGCCCGGTCCGGCGGTAACAATGACCAGAGCGGGCAGCAGCGTCGTCACCATCACGCCAGTCATCTTCACGGTGATCTTTCCAATGCGTTCCTTCAACTCCATGCGTCGGTGTTCGCGCAAACGGTCGCTGAACTTCTGCAATGGCTCCTGTACCGCGCCACCGTGTCGGTCTACTTGGACTAGTAGAGCGACCAGTCCGGCCAAGTTGTTGTTGTCGTAGAGCGTGGCCAACCGCTGCAGCGAGTGCTCACGCGTGCGCCCTTGGCTGTACTGACGGTTCGCAATATGCAACTCACCAGCCAGAATGTGCATTACATGACCAAAGTCGGCAGCCATGATCTGTAGGCTTTGGTCGAGGCTCAAACCCACGCCCTGTAGCAGTCTCAACAGGTCAACAAAAAGCGGGAGTTCTTGTGCGACACGTTCGCGCCGTCCCGAGGCAGAGTAGCTCAACACCCACTTGGGCAATAGAAAACCTATGACAAAGGCGAAAGCCATTGCCAACCCGCGGCGCTGGGGCAGAAAACCGGTGCTTTTGAGCAATAACCACATCAACAGCGGCATCAGAAGTGCCAGCGCAATGCGCACCACGAGGAAAACAAGTTGGGCACGCGTCGAAGGAAAACCGCATTGGTCGATCAGTCTTCGATCCTCGTCGGCTACCAGCATGCGCCCGAGCTTCGTATGCAGCCAGTGCGCGGGCAAATCTTGGTCCGCCCAGGTCGGATTCGCGGGCCGAGCTTCTTCGGCCTCGGTTTGACTCCCGGCGGAAGCGGCCGTGCCGAGATGGATTGCGCGACCGATGGCTTGGTCGCTGCGCACTCGACGCACTTCGCGAACCCCCAGCAGGGCGCCCGCGAGCGCGAGGCCTAGGGCCAGCAACACGATGCTGAACGTTGTCAGCTGTTCGGGAGTGAAGTTCATGCAATACGCGCCAACCGGTAAAGCAATACTGCACCGAAGAGCTGCAAAGCGGCTGCGCCAAAAACCATCAGCTGTCCGGTGGGGTCATTCCACATCCGGACGAAGTACGCTCCATTGAGCATCAAGATCATTGAACCGACCCCAATAGGCAGCAGCCCTAAGATCCATGCCGAGAGTCGTGTTTCGGAGGACATTGCCACCAGCTCGTGCTGTGCCTGCTCTCGATCGCGCATGAAGTTCGCCACACGCTCAAGCAGAACGTCGGCACGGCCGCCGTATCTCACGCCGAGGCCGAGGATCGAGGCCAGCAGGTACATCTCTTCGATCTGCACCTGTCGAGCCATCTGGTGCAGCGCCTGATCTAGCTCCATGCCGGCACGCATCAGGCCGGAGGCCCCTTCGAGATAGCCGCGCAGCGGCGCCTTGGTGCTGTCTACGGCCAGTTGAAAGGCGGCCTGCGTCGAGTTGCCGACTGTGATCAGACGAACCATTGCATCGATGAAGCCTGGTAGCTGTGCGGCAAGCGTCCTGCGGAATTTCTGCAGGCGCAGCCAGAGGCCAAACGATGCCATAGCCAACAGCAGCAGCAGCGCACCCCCGGCAGCGATGCTGCCGGCTAGCGCGAAAATGACCACGCAGACGCCCGCGATGACGGCGATGCCTGCGGCTAGTCCTTGTGGCGTGGCGACGTTGTCCAGCCAACCGGGCAGCACGATGGCATTCAGGCCGGTCTTGCGCGCCGCCGGTGCCGTACTGGTCATGAGCCATGGATCGGTCATGGCATTCGCCGGGGCGGCGGCGCGGCGAACGTCGAACGCCGGCTCATCGCCCGCTGTGCGTTTGTGAACCTGTTCGCCGACATGCCGGTCCGCCAGCATGCGTCCTTGCCGGCGGCCGGCCCAGTGCCATAGCATCAGCGCCGCGGCAGCGAGCAACAAAGCCAGGATCGCGGGGATCAGGAAGGCCTCAGGCACGTGCATCTCCCGCGCGCTGCATGCTCTGGCGGAAGCGCGTCACCTTGGGCGAGTGCGGTGCGATGCCCAGCGAGATCCAGCGGTCACGCTCCTGGCCATCGGGGCCCACGGCGGGCTCGTAGCGGTAGAGCTCCTGCATCGCCACCACGCTGTCGTTGACGCCGGTGATCTCCGAGATCGAGAGGATCCGGCGCTGCCCGCCCGAGAGCCGGCCGATCTGCACGATGAAGTCGACGGCATTCGCGATCTGCCGGCGCAGGCTGGTTTCGCTGCCCTGGTAGCCCGCGAAGCCGGCCAGCATCTCGAGGCGGTAAAGGCATTCGCGTGGCGAACTCGCGTGGATGGTGCCCATCGAGCCGTCATGGCCGGTGTTCATGGCCTGCAGCATCTCGATGACTTCGGCGCCGCGTACTTCGCCCACGATGATCCGGTCGGGCCGCATGCGCAGGCTATTGCGCAACAGGTCGCGGATCGAGACCAGACCCGCGCCGTCGAAGCCACCGGGCCGGCTTTCCAGCCGCACCACATGCGCGTGGCCGAGCGAGAGTTCGGCCGTGTCCTCGATGGTCACGACGCGTTCGGTCTCGGGCACGAAGGTGGCGAGCGCGTTCAGCAGCGAGGTCTTGCCCGAGCTCGTGCCGCCGCTCACCAGCACGTTGCAGCGTGCCTTGACCGCGATCTCCAGCAGCTGCGCCATGCCGGCGTCGAAGGTGCCGAGCTGCACCAGGTCGGCCGGCGTGAGCGGGTCCTTGCGGAACTTGCGGATCGACACCGACATGCCGTCGATGGCCAGCGGTTCGATGACCGCGTTGATGCGTCCGCCGTCGGGCAGACGCGCGTCGACCATCGGATTGGCTTCGTCGAGCCGGCGGCCCAGTGGCGCCAGGATGCGGCGCACGATGCGCAGCACATGCTCTTCATCGGAGAAGCGGATCGTCTCGCGCACCAGCTTGCCGTGCCGCGAGACGTAGACCTGCTTGTGGCCGTTGATCAGGATGTCTTCCACCGCCGGGTCGTTGAGCAGGTCTTCCAGCGGGCCGAAGCCCGCCAGCTCCTTGGTCAACGCATCGGCGATGAGCTGCATCTCGCGGTCGTTGATCGGCACGCGCTGCAACCGCACGAAGCTGTCGAGTTCCAGCTCGACGAACTGCTGGATCGACGCGCGCGACCAGCGGCCGAACTCTGCCCCCAATTCCTCGATGCGGCTCAGCAGGTGGTCGTGCGTCCAGCCCTTGATGTCCTGGAACTGCTGCGAGCCCAGGAACGCCTCGTTGTCGTCGGCAAACTCGATATCGGTAGACATGCTCAGTGCTCTCTTGGACTTTTCCATTTGCCGGCGAGTTGCGTCATGAACGCATTCCAGGGCGATCGCGTGGGCGGCGGAGCCGTGACATCACCGTATTCGCGGTGCAGCGCGTTCACCATGCCGAGCACGGCCTGCACATAGGGATCGTTGCGCGCCACGCGTGCGAGCATCTCGCCGCGGCTGGCCGCCGACAGCAGCGCGGTGCGCCGCATGGGCAGCACATGCGCGAGCGGCAGCCGCAGCCGCGCCGCGATGTCGCGCGCCGACAGCCCCACGCCGGGGTCGATCTTGTTGATCACGAGCGAGAGCCGTTGAAGCTCGATGCCGCGGGCCTGCAGGTCGCGCAGCAGGTTGGCGGTGGAGACGATGGCGCCGATGCTCTGGTCGCACACCACCCAGGTCTTGTCGGCCTCCTGCACCGTCTGTGCAATGAAGTCGATGGTGGAGAAGCCGCCCAGGTCGGCGATCTGGAAATCGAAGTGCTCGCTGAGCCGCTTGATCAGCGCCACCGAGTCGGCGTGCGAGATCTCGCGCACCTGCGCCAGGCTCGAGGGCAAGGGCAGCACGGCGGTGCCGCCGGTGTGGTGGGCCAGCGCGGTCTGCAGCAGGGTCTGGTCGAGCCGACGCAGGTTGTGCACGCCGTCGACGAAACTGAAGCTGCTCTGCGTGTCCAGATACAGCAGCCCGTCGCGCGCGGGAAGGCCCAGGTCGAGCAGCGCGACGCCACGCCGACCTTCCGAAGCGGACTCGTTCGGTGTTGGCGTGCGGTTCGCTGCCGCTTGGTTGAACTGGTCCTGGAGCAGCAGTGCGAGATGGGTGGCCAGCGTGGTCACGCCGAGTCCGGCGCGCGCGCCGAGCAGCGCGATCGTGTGGCCACGCTTCTGTTCACGGTGGACCGCGCGCCGTTCGAGCAGGCCGCGCAGCGTGGGCAGCACGTCCTGCGCCGGTGCGGCCATGTCGATGAAGTCATCGACGCCCGCACGCAGCGCCGCCAGCATGGTCGTGGGCTCGCTGGCGGAGCCTGTGCCCAGCACCGGCAAGGCCGGCCAGTCGCGCTTCAAGTGCTGGTGGATCTCGATGGCGGCGGCATGGTCCTGCGAAAAGTCGAGGAACACCGCGCGCGGGCTGATGGTGGCGATCTGCGCATCCAGCGTGTCGATGCTGGGCGTGACCGGCACCACCGTACCGCCGCGCTGCAGCGCATGCAGCAGCCAGGTGATGTTCGTTCCGCTGTTCGAGGCGAACAGGTAGCTGTCCATGCCGACGTCGGGAGCGCGGAAGGGGGCGTTCATGGGGAGCCTGTGGCGGTATCCGGTGTTGCTCAGCGAGAAAAGCCGGGGAGGGCCGAGCGAGACGCGGGGTCGAGGAACATGGTGCGCCAGACCGGGCCGTTGCGTTGTTCCGAACTGCCGGGCAATTGCTCCGACAAGTCGGTGCCGCGTGCGATCGGTTTGACCAAGCGTGGCGTGACCATGATGACGAGCTCCTTCTCGTTCATCTGGTACTTGCTTTGGCGAAAGACGGTTCCCAGCACGGGGATGTCGCCGAGCCATGGCACTTTGTCGACGTTGGATGTTGTGGTGCGGCTGACCAGTCCGCCGATGATGAAGCTCTCGCCGTCACCCAATTCCACCGTTGTGTCGGCGCGCCGCGTGGAAATGGCCGGCACCGGAACACCGTTGAGATTCACTTGGTTGGAGTAGTCGATGTCACTGACCTCAGGCGCCACCTTGAGCACGATGCGATCGTTCGAGAGGACGGTCGGCGTGACCGTCAGGCCAATGCCGAAAGGCTTGTACTCGATCGTGGTTGAGCCCAGGCCTTGCGGCACCGGGATAGGCAGTTCGCCTCCGGAGAGGAAGCTCGCACTCTGGCCTGAGGTTGTGACCAGCGTGGGTTCTGCCAGCACGCGCGCGAGTCCATTGCCCTCCAACAGACTCAGTGTCAGTGTCATGCCGCGCCCCTTGTTTGCGTTGCTGAAGCCCAGCGCCAGATTGAACGCATCGGCCAGAACGCTTGCGGGCGTGTTGCTGAAGCTAAAGCCGTGGCTATTGGGCCCGTAGGACGACAAGTTAATACCCACTTGCTTAAGCATGCTCTTGTTGAACTCGACCACCTTGACGTCGACTTGAACAGTGTGGCTGCGTATGTCCAAAATCGAGCGGTCGACCAGTACTGCCTTGTCGGCATACGACGCCGTGAGCGCGTCACGAGCCTGCTGTTGAGCCGGGATGCTGTCGAGCGTGCCCTCCAGCACGGCAGTCCTGCGCTGCACTTCGATGGTGTAGGTGACGGCAGCGCTGCTACCTCGCTCCCACACCATCAGCGTGGTGCGGCCTGCAGTTTTGCCGGTGATGATCAGGCGAGCCGCGGCATTGCCGGTTGTCTTGCGTGTCACGAGTACCGTGGCGACGGCTTCGTCTGCAAGGGCAATGCGTTCTACGCCTTTGTCGATCACGACTTCTTGCTGTGTGCCGGCGACCAGCGCGAGCGCCTTGGGGGCATCGGCAGCAAAAAGGGCAGGTGAAGCGATCATCGCGCCGAGACTCAACCCGAACAGCATCGTGAAAAAAAGAGGGCGTCGTGTCGCACGAGGCGGCTGATCGGACATGGGTTCTCCGTCTCGGATAGGGGCTGCCAAAAACTTGTGAAAGGAGGCCATCAGTAGGTCAGGGTCTCTCGCTTGTCGCCGCGAATGAACTCGACTTCGGTGCCACGCGGCGCGCGTGTTGCCATTGCGGCGCGAGACGGAGCTGAGGGGGCGCTGCGTACCAGTGGGATGTTGCTGCGGGACTGTGTCGGGGCGCCTCCGGTTGCGAGGTCGACGGCCGTCAGGCCAGCCTGGGCTCGGTCGATGCTTTCCAGTGGCCGGCGCGCTGGTGCTCCCGCCTTGAGCGGTTGCGGCTGCAAAGCGGTTGGCAAATCTGCAAACAGCGCCGGATCAGGCTCGCTCAGATCGGTTGGGTGGCGCAAGGCCAGCATTAAACGACCTGTGGCCTCGCCCAGTACCAGGCGATTGACATCGGCTACGGGCACGGCGAGCACCACCGTACGCGCGACTTCCGCGCGCTGCTGCGACTGCGCCGCCTTTCCTTCTGCTGTCTGCGAAGGCGCACCGTCCACTGATGCGGTACCGTAGGCCAACACACGCATGCGCGAGAGCAGCAACCGAGCCTGTGAACGCTCGATCTCTTTGTTGTCGGTCTTGAGCGTGAAGAACACATCGACAAAATCGCCTGGACGGACCCGATTCCCCACTCCGATCACCTCGTCAACTTTGATGGATAGCGCTCGTTCTCCTGTGGGTACATGCAGTGCCAGCCCCGTCACCAACTGGTTGGCCAGCACTGGTGTCCCTTCACCCATGTCGGCCACCGGAATGCTGTCGACGGCTTTTGCAACCTCCTGAAAGGCACCCGATGGGTTGATCGGCAGACGCTCCACGCGTAGCGACTCCGCCGCCAGGGGTTGACCGGCGGGCACTGCGCGGGCTGTCACCACGACAGGGAACAGCGCTCTTTGTTCTTTAGCGGCGGCGACAATGGCCGTCGGGGGCAGTGGGACGGGTTTGCGACTCAATACCCAGGCATAGATGCCCAACGCAAGCGCCACGAGCACCAACAAGGCAGCGATTATTTTTGTGAGGTGGATCATGGAGCGGTAAGTGAGAAGAGATCGATGGAGCTCCAAAGGGCCGGTCAACGGAGCTGTATGGCGTCTTCGCGCTAGAGCATCGAACCGCGCCAGAGCAACCAGCCTGCAGACGCGATCGAGAGATAGGCAGCGAGCGGAATGTGACGCTTGCGCTTGTTCGGTGTGACGCTGTCATCGTTTCGCGGAGAGACCCCGGCTAGGGCCTCGGCAAGCCTTGGAAAACGCTGGGACCGCTGCAGTACCAGCAAGAGAACCGCATGTGTGCCTGCCAGCAAGCTCGCAGCCACCCAAATGGGCAGCAGCGGTTGCAGACCGACCCATAGTCCCAGCGCGGCACCAAACTTCACGTCGCCAGCCCCCATCAGGCCTGTTGCATAGAAGATCAGCAGAAAGCAGAAACCGCCAGCGGCTCCCACGACGGCCTGGGTCCAGCTGATGCCAAAGGGCTGAGCACCCACTCCAAGTGCGAACGCACTCACCGCTGCGCCCAGAAGAACTAGCCAGTTAGGAACTCTGCGCAGCCGGAAGTCGTGGCCCGCGACCGAGAAGAGCCACAACAACCAGACCGCGGTCATGGGTTAAGGCGTAGCGGTCGTGATCGTCCCGCTGATCGATGTGAAAAGCAGTCCCAAATCGGTACCCAACTGCGTCAATGTGACTACCAGTGCGACGCCGATGAGCCCGGCAATAAGGCCATATTCAATTGCCGTCGCACCCTCTTCATCACGCAGAAACTTCATAATTGCGTTGGACATGGTTTTTCCTTCAGTAAATGGAAGATGTATTCGAAAAAATTACCGCGATCCACGGTGACTTCATCGTAATTGAATGTAAGTGGGCAGTTCAATTAGCCTGTAAGTTCACATTCGGTAACAAACGTCAAATTCGTCACCTTTTGTGATGTTTCCTGACAAGAACGCAACGGGCGTGCCGATGTCACCCACGCCTTCGAACATGCGTGGAAAATAAAAAAGCCGTTGAAAATCAACGGCTTGTACAAGAGATGGAAGGTCGCGTAGCGGGTGTGGGGGTGGGCGTTACGGCGTTGTTACGGTGACACCTTCGGAACACGCAACACCCGAATGAGACGGCGGCAGGGTTATTCGGGTCATTGCGGCCCGCGAGCCCGAATCAAATGAATACCAAGGTATTACGAGCCGGAGACTTCTTCCTGAAGAATTCGCCATTCGACGCCTTGGCGGATCCAGTATTGCCTGCGCTGGCGGCCTGTCCGCTGCCCCGCAGCCACCTCGCCGAATGAGCTGACCATGGTGTTGTCTTCACCGTTCCAGCGCAAATAGGAGACATCCTTGAGCAGCAGGTGCTGCCCATTGGCTGCGCGGATGTCCTCGGTAATTCCCTGGGCGGAATCAATGGTCTTCTTGTTGCCGATGCGCCGGAAATCCGGGGCATGGAATTTCTGCAGGCGCGCGGTGTCGCCCTGGGCACGGGCGTCGAGCCACTGGGCCAGCGTCTTGTCGAAGGCCTGCTTGTCGCCCTGCAGCTGCGCGGGCGCGGTCCATTGCAGGTTCTGCGCGACCACCACCGGCGTGGCGCCGATCTGGGCGCGCCGGATCAGCTCCTGCAGGTCGTTGTTCGCGAGCACCACGCAGCCGTCGGTCGACAGCGGTGCCCGGGCGTACTGCGTGCGCGGGGTGCCGTGCAGCCAGATGCCGCTGCCGGTGCGCCCGCGGCGCACGTCGTAGGGGTTGGGGTAGTTGATGGGCAGGGCACCGATGCCATAGAAGTCGCGCAGCGTCTTCGGATCGAGGTTGCTGGTGACGTGGTAGATGCCCAGCGGCGTGCGTGCATCGCCTTCGGCCTGCTTGCCGATGCCGGACTTGCCGACGGATATGTAGTAGTCGGCCTTGAGCTGCAGGCCTTGCGGGCCGTTCTCCAGCAGGTACAGGCGCGAACGCGAGGTGTCGACCGCGATCGCGTGGCGGATGCTGGGCGCGAGCTCGACGAAGGCCGAGGGCACGGTGCCGGCCGGGGGCCGCTCCCGCAGCGCCTGCAGGCGGCGGCGCGACTCGTCCGCGAGTTCGCCCAGGGCCTGGGGGTCGGCGTCGGGCCGCATCTGCGAGGGCCGGCGCGCGGGCGGCAGCCGGGCGGCGAGCAGGTCGCCGTAGACCAGCTGCGCGAGCTGGAAGTTGGGTTGGTCCGCCACCAGCTTCTGCGCCGCGGCCAGTGCTTCGCGGCTCTGGCCGCGGCCGAAGAGCCGGTAGACCTCGATCAACCGGGCTTCCGCGCCGGCGGCCGGGCGCATGGGCAGGACGGGGGATGCGGGGCGGGCAGGGCGATCGGCGCGTGCCGTCGGTTTGGCGGCGGGCACCGGAGGGGTCTTGCCGCGCTTGGCTTGCGCCTTCGCCGGCGTCTTGGCTTCGGCCTGTGGCTTGGGCTTGGCGCGGTGCGGCGGCGTCTGTGCCGGCGTGGCCAGGGCCGGCAGGGCCGTGGCCAATGCCAGCAGCAGCGCGATGCCGAGCCGGTGGCGCGGGCCCTGCGGCCCGGCACTCGTCATCCCCGGACCCGCGGGCGGTCGGCCACTTCCTGCAGCAGCGTTCACCGGCCGGCGGTTTCCTTGCGGATGCGCCATTGCTTGTCGCGCAGCACCAGCTCGAGGGTCTTGCGGCTGTTCACGTTGAGCGAATCGGCACGGTAGGCCTGGCGGAACTTGGCCGTGGCGGTGTTGCCTTCGACCTCGATCTCGAGGTTGCGCACGTCGACGCTGATCGCGGTCTTGCCCACGATGCGCGCGCGGCGTTCCTCTTCCCAGGCCTTGCGGGTCTGGTTGCCGGGCGGCGCGAAGCTGCTGTCGTAGGCGGACAGGTAGTCGTCCATGTCCTGCGCGGCCCAGGCCGAGGCCCAACGATGCACCGCGGCGCCAACGGCGGCATTGGCTGTCGACGTGGCGGCCGGTGCCGCGGGTGCTGCAGGTGCAGCGGCCGGCTTGGGCGGCGCCACCGGTGCGGCGGCGACGGGCGGCGCAGCGGGAGGCGGTGCCACCGGCGCCGGTGGCGCAGCAGGCGCGGGAGCCGGTGCCGGCGGGGCGGCCTTGGCCGGCGCGGGGGCCGGCGCGGGGCTGGCTGCAGCGACCACGGCCGCCGGCGGCTTCGCGGGCACGGCGGGCTTGGCGGATGCCGGTGCCGCGAACAGCGTGCGGATCACGGCCAGCTTGGTCGGCACGACGCTGTTGCCCTGGTCGAGCTGCATCGCCTTGCTGTAGGCCTCGGTGGCGCGCCGGGCGTAGAGGTCGCCCAGGTTCTCCTGCGCCGTGGCATAGCTGGGGTTGGTGCGGATCGCGCTTTCCAGCGTGGCCTGCGCCTTGTCGAACTGCCCCTGCGCGGCGTAGAGCACGGCCAGGTTGTTGTAGGGCTCGGGCAGCTCGGGCGAATCCTGCGTGAGCTGCGTGAAGATCGCGATGGCTTCGGGGCGCTTGCCGGCGTCGATCTGGATCACGCCCTTGAGGAAGCGCATCTGCGGATCGCGTGGATTGCCGGCCAGGTAGCGGTCGGCCTTGGCCGTGGCTTCGTCGAGCTTGCCGGCCTGGGTGAGCCGGTCGACCTCGTCGTGCTCGGCCGCGGCATGCGCGACCGAGAGGCCACCGAGCGCGAGCACGGCCGACAGCAGCGCAGCGGCCGCGGTCGACCCGGCACGGGGACGGAAGGAGGGTTGCGATGCCGCGTGGCGGGCTGCTGCATTTCCGAGCACGTTCTTCATACCTGATCGATCTGATGGATTCACGGATGCGAGCGGTTCCGGTGGGGCCGGCGCAGGAAGTCCCGGGCCCTGGCCACCGGAGCAACGCTCCCCTTCAGAAGCAGAAAGCCCGCAGGGCATGGACCGCTGCGGGCATTCACTTTTCTCTTGGTCGGGGCGAAAGGATTCGAACCTTCGACCCTCTGGTCCCAAACCAGATGCGCTACCAGGCTGCGCTACGCCCCGACAAGCCTGCGATTCTAGCCCGCCGCGATGGCGTTTCCGGGCAGGCATGCCTTAAATACTTTCCGGTCAGCGCTTGGCGTACTGGCTCTTGCCGAAAAGGATGTCGCGCGCCTTGTCGTCGGTGATGGGCTTGCGCCGATCGGCCAGCACCTTCACGCCACGCTGCACCGCGGGCCGCGCGGCGATGCCTTCGAACCAGGCCTGCAGGTGCGGGAAGTCGCTCAGCACGATGCCCTGGTTCTCCCAGCTGCGCAGCCACGGGAAGATCGCGATGTCGGCGATCGAATAGTCCGGGCCCGCGATGAAGGCGCTCTGCGCCAGCTGCCTGTCGATCACGCCGTAGAGGCGCCGGGCCTCGTTGGTGTAGCGCTCGATGGCGTAGGGCAGCTTCTCCGGCGCGTACAGCCGGAAGTGATGGGCCTGGCCCAGCATCGGGCCGACGCCGCCCATCTGGAACATCAGCCACTGCAGCACGTCGAAGCGGCCGCGGTCGGTGGCGGGCATGAAGCGGCCGGTCTTGCCGGCCAGGTAGACCAGGATGGCGCCCGATTCGAAGAGCGAGATCGGCTGGCCGTCCGGTCCCTGCGGATCGACGATGGCCGGGATCTTGTTGTTGGGGCTGATCGCGAGAAAGTCCGGGCCGAACTGGTCGCCCTTGCCGATGTCGATGGCATGCGCCACGTAGGGGAGGCCGCACTCCTCCAGCATGATGTGGACCTTGTGGCCGTTGGGCGTGGCCCAGGTGTAGACGTCGATCGGGGCTTGGGGCATGGCGGTCGTTTCAGGCGATGAACAGAGGAGGGCGCCAGCATATAGGCGCGCCGGTTTTCCTGCAGCGCGCCCGGCTTCAGGCGCTGCGTTCGCCGGCCGCCAGGTGCTGGTGGATCTGTGCCACCACCGCCGCCCCTTCGCCGATCGCGCCACCCACGCGCTTGACCGAGCCCGAGCGCACGTCGCCCACCGCGAACACGCCCGGCACGCTCGATTCGAGCGGTGCCGCGGGCCGCGCGGGAAAGCCGCCGCTGGCGGCCGGCCCCGTCAGCACGAAGCCGCTGCGGTCGACCGCCACCTGGCAACCCGCGAGCCAGCCGGTCTCGGGCTCGGCGCCGACGAACAGGAAGATGTTGCGCGCCGGGCAGTCGTATTCCTCGGCCGATCCGCGGCGGCGCCAGCTCGCGCCTTCGAGTCCGGTGGCGGGATCGCCGCGCAGGCTCACCAGCTCGGTGTGCGGATGCAGCTCGATGTTCGGCGTGGCCTCGATGCGGTCGATCAGGTAGCGCGACATGCTGGCCGCGAGCGAGGGCCCGCGCACCAGCACGTTGACCTTGGCCGCGTGCTGCGACAGGAACACCGCCGCCTGACCGGCCGAATTGCCGCCGCCCACCAGCGCGACCTCCTGCCGCGCGCAGGTGCGGGCCTCGAGCGCCGAGGCCCAGTACCAGATGCCGCGGCCCTCGAACTCGGCCAGCCGCGGCACGCCGGGGCGGCGGTAGCGCGCGCCGCTGGCGATCACCACGGTGCGCGCGCGCAGCCGGCGGCCATCCGCCAGGTGCACCGCCATCTCGCCCGCGGCCGCGCGGCTGCAGTCGAGCGAGGCGACTTCCGAGGGGATCATCATCTCGACGCCGAACTTCTGCGCCTGCACATAGGCCCGCCCGGCCAGCGCGCCGCCCGAGATGCCGGTGGGAAAGCCCAGGTAGTTCTCGATGCGCGCGCTCGCGCCGGCCTGGCCGCCGTAGGAGCGGCAGTCGAGCACCACCACCCGCAGCCCTTCGGAGGCGGCATAGACCGCGGTCGCGAGCCCGGCCGGCCCGGCGCCGACCACGATCACGTCGAACAGGTCGTCGTGGATGGCGCTGTCGACCATGCCCAGGCAGCGCGCCAGGGCCAGCTCGCTCGGGTTCATCAGCACCGAGCCGTTGGGGCAGGCGACCAGCAGCGTGGCCTCGCCGTACTGGGCGAGCATCGCGGCCGCGTCGGCGTCGCGGGTCGAGTCGACCACCTGGAAGGGGTGGCCGTTGCGGCTCAGGAAGTTCTGCAGCCGCCGCACGTCGGCAGTGTCGGGCGGGCCGATCAGCACCGGGCCGCTGGCACCGGATTCGATCAGCGCCACGCGGCGCAGGATCAGCGCGCGCACCAGCCGCTCGCCCAGGTCGGCCTCGGCCACGATCAGCGCGCGCAGCTGCTCGGGCGGAATCAGCAGCGCCTCCACCGCGGTCTCGGCATGCCCGTCGACCAGCGAAGGCTTGCCAGAGAGCTGCGCGATCTCGGCCATGAACTGGCCCGGCCCCTGCCGGCCGATGGGCACCACATGGCCCAGACCGTCACGCTGGGTGATGGCGACCGTGCCCGCCAGCAGCACGAACATGCCGAGGCCGGGCTCGCCGGCCCTGAACATGCACTCGCCCTGCGCATAGGTGCGCAGGCTGCCGAAGCGCTGCATGCGCCGGATGTCCTGTTCACCGAGCACCGGAAACATCTGGTGGCGCCGGGTTTCGACCTCGACCTCGATCCGTCCTTCGTCGGCCATGGGCGACTCCTGTGGGGTTGGGGCAGCACTTATTAGACGACGAAGAAGGGCCATCGGCGGCGTCATGCAATTGCCATGACGGCGACACGGCACTTTCATCGGGGTTCTGGAGACTTGCGCTCAACACGAAGGGTCCCCCATGCAAGAACTGCCCAATCCGATGTTCGCGATCTCCCAGCTCGGTTCGCGCCCCGCCTTCTGGCGTGCGCCGCCCGCGGCCCGCGTGCCGTCCGCGGTGCCGGTCGTGCCGGCCACCACGCCCGCACCCGCACGCGCCGCCGGCCCGGGCATCACCGTGAGCTGGGCCCGCCACCAGGACGACGTGCGCGCCGCCCAGCGCCTGCGCTTCGAGGTGTTCGCCGGCGAAATGGGCGCGCGCCTGACCACGCCGCTCGAAGGCCACGACATCGACCTGTTCGACGATTTCTGCGAACACCTGCTGGTGCGCGACGAAGAGACCGAGCAGGTCATCGGCACCTACCGCGTGCTCACGCCGGCGCAGGCCCGCCGCATCGGCAGTACCTACAGCGACACCGAATTCGACCTGACCCGGCTGCGCGACCTGCGCGAGCGCATGGTCGAGCTGGGCCGCAGCTGCGTGCACCGCGACCATCGCCAGGGTGGCGTGATCCTCGCGCTGTGGGGCGCGCTGGCGGCCTTCATGCACCGCAACAAGCTCGACACCATGATCGGCTGCGCGAGCATCCCGATGTGCCACGAAGGCGCGCGCAACGGCGACGCCGCGGCCAGCATCTGGCGCCAGCTCTCGGCCACTCACATGGCGCCGATCCAGTACCAGGTCCAGCCGCGGCTCGCGCTGCCGGTCGACCGGCTCGACAGCGAGATGGCGGTGGAGCCGCCGGCGCTGATCAAGGGCTACCTGCGCCTGGGCGCCAAGGTGCTGGGCGCGCCGGCCTGGGACCCGGACTTCAACACCGCCGACCTGCCGATGCTGATGCGCATCGACGACCTGCCGCCGCGCTACCGCAAGCATTTCCTGGGCAACTGATCGACGCCCGCGGGCGTCATATGACAGCGTCACGAAAATGTCATGAAGGCGCTCGACACTGTCATATCTCCGCTGACAGCGGCGCTCTCCGCCCTTGCGCCAGAATCCGTGATCATGTTGTCCAAACAGGCCCTTACGCCGGCCGAAACGCCACCCGCCACCGAAGCGGAATCCCCACGTCCCGCACTGACCCTGCTCGACCGCGACCTCAGCATCCTGGCCTTCAATGAGCGTGTGCTCGATTGGGCGCAGCGTGCCGAGGTGCCGCTGATCGAGCGGCTGCGCTACCTGTGTATCGTGTCGTCGAACCTCGACGAGTTCTTTGAAGTCCGCGCCGCACCGCACCTGATCGCGGCCAGCCTCGGCGAGGCCAAGGGCAACGAGACGGTCGCCTCCTTCGAGCGGCTGGCCGATATCGCGCACACGCTGGTCGACACGCAGTACGCGCTCTACAACAACGAGCTGATGCCGGCCTTCGCCCAGCATGGCGTGCACATCATTTCGCACGGCGAACGCAACCCGGCCCAGCGCAAGTGGGTGCACGACTACTTCGAGCGCGAGGTGCGGCCGCTGCTGATCCCGGTCGGGCTCGATCCCTCGCATCCCTTCCCACAGGTGGCGAACAAGTCGCTCAATTTCATCGTGCGCCTGGGTGGCAAGGACGCCTTCGGCCGCGAGAACCCGATCGCCATCCTCAAGGTGCCGCGCGTGCTGCCGCGGCTGGTCCGCATGCCGGCCAAGGTGTCGGGCGGCAAGACGCTGTTCGTGGCGCTGTCGAGCATCGTGCGCGCGCACCTCTCCAGCATGTTCCCGGGCCGCGAGGTGGGCGACTTCTCGCAGTTCCGCGTCACGCGGCACTCGGACCTGGCGGTCGACGAAGAGGACGTCAAGAACCTGCGCACCGCGCTGCGCCAGGGCCTGGAGCACCGGCACTACGGGCAGGCGGTGCGGCTCGAGGTCTCGGCCAGCTGCGCCGAGTCGCTGGCCAGCTTCCTGCTCGCGCAGTTCAACCTGCCGCCGCAGTCGCTCTACCGGGTGCACGGGCCGGTCAACCTGGCGCGGCTCACGCAGCTGATCGACCTGCTCGACGAGCCGCAGTTCAAGGAGCTGCGCTTCGCGCCCTACAAGGCGTCCTACCCGATCACGCTGTCGCCGGGCCAGTCCTTCTTCGACCGGCTGCAGCGCGGCGACGTGCTGATCCACCAGCCCTTCGAGAGCTTCGACGGCGTGCTGGCCTTCCTGCGCGAGGCCGTGCTCGACCCGCAGGTGCTGGCGATCAAGCAGACCATCTACCGCACCGGCGCGGACTCGGTGCTGATGGACCTGCTGCGCGAGGCCGTGCGGCGCGGCAAGGAAGTGACCGTGGTGGTCGAGCTCAAGGCCCGCTTCGACGAAGAGGCCAACATCAACTGGGCCGAGATGCTCGAGTCGATCGGCGCCCAGGTCGTGTACGGCGTGGTCGGCCTCAAGACCCACGCCAAGATGCTGCTGGTGACGCGCCGCGAAGGCAAGCGCATGCAGCGCTACGGCCACCTGTCGACCGGCAACTACAACCCGCGCACCGCGGCGCTCTACACCGACATCAGCCACCTCACGGCCGACCCGCTGCTGACGGCCGACATGGAGGCGGTGTTCGTGCACCTGGCCAGCCAGAGCCGGCTGCCCAAGCTCAACCGGATGTCGCTCGCGCCCTTCGACCTGCACCGCAACCTGGTGGCGCAGATCGATGCGCTGGGCCTGGCGGCCGAGCAGGGCGAGCCCACGCGCATCGTCGCCAAGATGAATGCGCTGACCGACGAGGCGCTGGTCCATGCCCTGGTGCGGGCCGGGCAGAAGGGCGTGAAGATCGACCTGATCGTGCGCGGCGCCTGCACGCTGCCGGCACAGGTGCCGGGACTGACCGACAACGTCCGCGTGCGCTCGGTGATCGGGCGCTTCCTCGAACATTCGCGGGTCTTCTATTTCCGCAATGGCCAGGACGAGTCGCTCTACCTCTCGAGCGCCGACTGGATGAACCGCAACATGATGCGGCGCATCGAACTGTCCTGGCCGGTGACCGACCCGGGCCTGCGCCAGCGCCTGATCGATGAATGCCTGGTGGCCTACCTGCACGACGGCAAGGACGCCTGGGACCTGGGCGCCGACGGCGTGTACCACCGCGTTCAGGGCGACACGCATCCCGGCGAGGAGGGCGCGTCGCACCGCATCGAGGCGCATGGCGCCCAGGCCGCGCTGATGGGCCGCTATGCATCGCGCGGGCTGGGCCGCGTGCGCAACTGAAGGAGAACGCTCGAAATGGACTTGATCTTCTGGCGCCATGCCGAAGCCGAGGACTGGACCGAAGGCTGCGACGACATGCAGCGCGCGCTGACCGCCCGCGGTGAAAAGCAGGCCCGGCGCATGGCGAGTTGGCTCGACCGCCAGCTGCCCGACGGCACGCGCATCGTGAGCAGTCCCGCGCGGCGCTGCGAGCAGACGGTGATGGCGCTGGACCGCAAGTACAAGCTGCGCGACGACCTCGCGCCCGACGCCGGCCCCGAGGCGCTGCTGGCCGCGGCCGGCTGGCCCAACGGCAAGTCGGTGGTGCTGGTGGTCGGGCACCAGCCCGGCCTGGGCCAGGCGATCGCGCAGTTGCTGGGCATGGCGCACGACAGCTGCCCGGTGCGCAAGGGCGCGGTCTGGTGGATCCGCACGCGCGAACGCGACGGCGACGTGCAGACCGTGGTCGTGACGGTGCAGGCGCCCGAGCTGATGTGATGTAGCGAGGCGGGGCGCGCTGCCGCCGCGCCTCAGCCGCCGAGCACGACCTTCCAGCCGGTCTTCTGCCAGGCCAGCACCTCTTCGCGCAGCAGGTGGGCCGACTGCGGGAAGGCATCGGCCCAGTCGGGGCGGTAGCTGACGCTGAAGGTGCGCGCATCGCTGCGCGCGAGCTTCAGCGCCTGCGGCTCGGGATCGCGCCGCGCGTGGCACAGGATCACCGCGAGGCGCAACGCGAGCAGCTGGGCCGCGAAGGTGTCGTCTTCCAGGGCCGTCTCGATCTTGCGCAGCTTGCCGCGATGGCCCAGCACCAGCTGGCTCAGCTGGTGCAGCTCGTTGGAGGCGAAGCCCGGTGCGTCGATGTTGTCCAGGATGTAGGCGCCGTGCTTGTGGCAATCGCTGTGCGAGATCAGCGCGCCGATCTCGTGCAGCTGCGCGGCCCAGCCCAGCTTGCGCAAGGTGCGGCCGGCGCGGCTGGCGGTGCTGCCGCCCCGCGCGGCCGGGTCGAGCTGCACATACAGCGACGCCGCCGTGTCGCCGACGCGCCGCGCCTGCGCCGCGTCGGCGGTGAATCGGTTGGCCAGCCGGGCCACGGTGGCGGCGCGCAGGTCGGCCACGCTGTCGTCGCGCTCCAGCAGTTCGTACAGCACGCCGTGGCGCAAGGCGCCCTGGGCGATCTTCATCTCGCGGATGTCGAGCAGGTCGAACACCGCGCGCAGCACGCTCACGCCGCCGCCGATCACGGCCTTGCGGTCCTCGCGCATGCCGTCCATGCGCAGCTTCTCGATGCTGCCGGCCTTGAGCAGGCGGTCGACCAGCCAGTCGAGCCCCTCGCGCGTCACCACGCCGGCTTCGGCGCCCGAAGCGGCCAATATGTCGCCGACCGCGCCGATGGTGCCGGACGCACCGTAGGCCACGTCCCAGCGGTCGGCGCCGTAGCTGGAGAGCGCGTCGTCGAGCACGGCCTTGGCCGCGATCTCGGCCGCGCGGAAGGCCGGCGCGGTGAACTGGCCCTGCGGGAAGTGCTTGAGCGACCAGGCGACGCTGCCCACGCGGTAGGACTCCATCACCTGCGCCTCGAGCGCGCGGCCGATGATCATCTCGGTCGAGCGGCCACCGATGTCGACCACCAGCCGTCGTTCGCGGTCGGAGACATCGTTGTGCGGCAGCATGTGGGCCACGCCCTGGTAGATCAGGCGCGCTTCCTCCCGGCCCGGGATCACGTCGATGCCGAAGCCCAGCACGGTGCGCGCGCGCAGCAGGAACTCGTCGCGGTTGCGGGCCTCGCGCAGCGTCTGGGTGGCCACCACCCGCACCTGCGAGCGCTTGAAGCCGGCCAGCCGCTCGCCGAAACGCGCCAGCGCCTCCCAGCCGCGCTGCATGGCTTCGGGCGTCAGGTTGCGTGCGCTGTCGAGCCCGGCGCCCTGGCGCACGACCTCCTTGAGGTATTCGATCCGGTGGATCTGCCCGTGGTCGACCCGACCGATTTCGAGGCGGAAGCTGTTGGAGCCGAGATCGACCGCAGCGAGGAGGGAGCCGTTTTGCATGGAGAAATAGGAGGCGGTCGCTGGGAAATGGCGGGCTCCGATGGTAGCCGGGGCGGGGGCGTCCGATCGTGACGATTCTGTGACGGCGTCACATGTACACAGCGTCCCGGAGGCCTTTTTCATTGGGAAAAGGGGTGTCACATCGATGTCACACAAGCTTTCTAAAGTTCGCGGCAACCCCCAACCCGGGATTGCTGAACTTCACAAAGGAAGCCTCATGAAAACGACGATCAAATTCGCAGCAGCCAGCCTCGTGGCTGCCGCTTTCGCCCACGCTCCCGCCTTTGCGCAAGACGTGACCGGTGCCGGCGCCAGCTTCCCCGCACCCCTGTATTCCAAGTGGGCTTCCGACTTCAACAAGGCCACCGGCGTCAAGGTGAACTACCAGTCGGTCGGTTCGGGCGCGGGCCTGAAGCAGATCGAAGCCAAGACCGTCGACTTCGGCGCTTCCGACGCACCCCTGAAGGACGAAGAACTGCAGGCCAAGGGCCTGATGCAGTTCCCCACCGTCATCGGCGGCGTGATCCCGGTCGTGAACATCACCGGCATCAAGCCCGGCGAACTCAAGCTCAACGGCCAGGTCCTGGGCGACATCTACCTGGGCAAGATCACCAAGTGGAACGACCCCGCCATCAAGGCCCTGAACGGCTCGCTGGCCCTGCCGGACGCCACCATCGCCCCGGTTCGCCGCGCCGACGGTTCGGGCACCAGCTTCCTGTTCACCAACTACCTGAGCAAGGTCAACGCCGAGTGGAAGAGCAAGGTCGGTGAAGGCACGGCCGTCAACTGGCCCCTGGGCACGGGCGGCAAGGGCAACGAAGGCGTCGCCGCTTTCGTGAAGCAACTGCCGAACTCGATCGGCTACGTCGAATATGCCTACGTCAAGCAGAACAAGATGACGTACGCCCAGATGCAGAACGCCGCCGGCACCATCGTGTCGCCCGACGACAGCGCCTTCAAGGCCGCCGCCGCCGGCGCCGACTGGAGCAAGACCTTCTACCAGGTGCTGACCAACCAGGCCGACAAGGGCGCATGGCCCATCACCGGCGCGACCTTCATCCTGATGCAGAAGGTGCAGGACAAGCCCGCCAACGCAGCCAGCGTGCTGAAGTTCTTCGACTGGGCCTACAAGAGCGGCGACAAGACGGCCGAAGACCTGGACTACGTGCCGATGCCCGACGTCGTGAAGACCTCGATCGCCAAGGCCTGGAACGACAGCATCAAGGACGCGTCGGGCAAGCCCGTCGCAGCCAAGTAAGGTCCACCGGCGCGTCGCATGAGCCACCATCCGCTCGACGACGCGCCGCCTTCCCCATTGCCGGAGCGACCCTTGTCATCCACCTTCCCCGCCAACGCCCAGACGCTCGACCTCGCGGCCGAGCGTGCCCGCGCTTCCGCCACCCCGCCGCCGGCCAAGCGCCCGCGCACCGGCGCCGCGACCGACCGTCTGTTCGGCATGCTGGCCAAGGGCGCAGCCCTGCTGACGCTGGTCATGCTGATCGGCATCCTGTTGTCGCTGATCGTCGGCGCCTGGCCCGCGATCACCAAGTACGGCCTGGGCTTCCTGACCAGTTCCACCTGGGATCCGGTGCAGGACGAGTACGGCGGCCTGGTGATGATCTACGGCACGCTGGCGACCTCGTTCATCGCGCTGGTGATCGCGGTGCCGGTGAGCTTCGGCATCGCACTGTTCCTGACCGAGATGTCGCCGTCGTGGCTCAAGCGCCCGCTCGGCACCGCGATCGAACTGCTGGCCGCCGTGCCCTCGATCGTCTACGGCATGTGGGGCCTGCTGGTCTTCGGGCCAATCCTCTCGACCTACGTGCAGCAACCGCTGCAGAAGCTTTTTGACGGCGTGCCCTACCTGGGCGCGCTGGTGTCGGGCCCCCCGGTGGGCATCGGCATCCTGTCGGCCGGGATCATCCTGGCCATCATGATCATCCCGTTCATCGCCGCCGTGATGCGCGACGTGTTCGAAGTCACGCCGCCGCTGCTCAAGGAATCGGCCTACGGCCTGGGCTCCACCACCTGGGAGGTCGTCTCCAAGGTGGTGTTGCCGTACACCAAGGCCGGCGTCGTCGGCGGCATCATGCTCGGTCTGGGCCGGGCGCTGGGCGAGACGATGGCGGTCACCTTCGTGATCGGCAACGCCAACCAGCTCAAGTCGCTGTCGGTCTTCGAGGCCGCCAACAGCATCACCTCGGCGCTGGCCAACGAGTTCGCCGAAGCCGGCGCGGGCCTGCACCAGGCCGCGCTGATGTACCTCGGCCTCGTGCTGTTCTTCATCACCTTCGTCGTGCTCGCACTGTCGAAGCTGCTGCTGCAACGCATGAAGAAGAGCGAAGGAACCAAGTCATGACCACCGCAGAACGCCTGTTGAGCATCAAGGCACTCGACGAGACCCGCGCCGCGAAGTTCGCCGGCCGCAAGCGGGTCAACCAGATCGCGCTCACGCTGTCGCTGGCCGCCATGGCCTTCGGCGTGTTCTGGCTGGTCTGGATCCTCTGGGAGACGCTGCGCCAGGGCATCGGCGGCCTGGCGATCGCCACCTTCACCGAAATGACGCCGCCGCCCAACGAGGCCGGCGGCATCGCCAATGCGATCTTCGGCTCGGTCGTGATGGTGGCCATGGCCACCTTCGTCGGCACGCCGATCGGCATCATGGCCGGCATCTACCTGGCCGAGTACAACCCCAAGGGCTGGCTGTCGAACGTGACGCGCTTCGTCAACGACATCCTGCTGTCGGCGCCGTCGATCGTGATCGGCCTGTTCGTCTACGCGGTGGTCGTCGCCTACTTCAAGAGCTTCTCCGGCCTGGCCGGCGGCCTGGCGCTGGCGCTGATCGTGATCCCGGTCGTGATCCGCACCACCGAGAACATGCTGCAGCTGGTGCCGCCGGGCCTGCGCGAGGCGGCCTATGCGCTGGGCACTCCGAAGTGGAAGGTGATCCTGAGCATCACGCTGCGCGCGGCGCGTTCGGGCGTGGTCACCGGCGTGCTGCTGGCCGTGGCGCGCATCGCCGGCGAGACGGCACCGCTGCTCTTCACCGCACTCAACAACCAGTTCTGGACCTCGGACGTGACCCAGCCGATGGCCAGCCTGCCGGTGACGATCTTCAAGTTCGCGATGAGCCCCTACGAGAACTGGCAGCAGCTGGCCTGGGCCGGCGTGTTCCTGATCACCGTCGCCGTGCTCGCCCTCAACATCCTGGCGCGCGTGCTGACGCGCAACAAGCTCTGAAAGCCCCTATGTCCGCCACTCTTTCGCAACCCGTGCGCTCCAAGATCTCGGTCAAGGACCTGAACTTCTACTACGGCAAGTTCCACGCCCTCAAGGGCATCAACCTCGAGATCCCCGAGAACAAGGTCACGGCCTTCATCGGCCCCTCGGGCTGCGGCAAGTCGACGCTGCTGCGCACCTTCAACCGCATGTTCGAGCTGTACCCCGAGCAACGCGCCGAAGGCACCATCGCCCTGGACGGCGAGAACCTGCTGACCTCCAAGCAGGACGTGGCGCTGATCCGTGCCAAGGTCGGCATGGTCTTCCAGAAGCCGACGCCGTTCCCGATGTCGATCTATGACAACATCGCCTTCGGCGTGAAGCTGTTCGAGAACCTGAGCGCCAGCGACATGGACGACCGCGTCGAATGGGCGCTGAAGAAGGCCGCGCTCTGGACCGAAGTGCGCGACAAGCTGCAGCAGAGCGGCTCGGGCCTCTCGGGCGGCCAGCAGCAGCGCCTGTGCATCGCGCGCGGCATCGCCATCAAGCCGGAAGTGCTGCTGCTCGACGAGCCGTGCTCGGCCCTCGACCCGATCTCGACCGCCAAGATCGAGGAACTGATCGCCGAGCTGAAGAGCGAGTACACCGTGGTGATCGTGACCCACAACATGCAGCAGGCCGCCCGCTGCAGCGACTACACCGCCTACATGTACCTGGGCGACCTGATCGAGTTCGGCGCGACGGAACAGATGTTCTTCAAGCCGCAGCGCAAAGAGACGGAAGACTACATCACCGGCCGTTTCGGCTAAGGAGAAAGCGATGACCGAGAAACACCTTTCCAGCCAGTTCGACAGCGAACTCAACGGCGTCTCGTCGCGCGTGATGGAGCTCGGCGGCATGGTCGAGTCGCAGATCCACCAGGCGGTCTATGCGCTGGCGCAGTTCGACCCCGAAGCGGCCGACCGCGTGATGGAGACCGAGCACCGCGTCAACGCGATGGAGATCGAGATCGACCGCGAGCTGTCGTCGATCATCGCCCGCCGCCAGCCGACCGCACGCGACCTGCGCCTGCTGATCGCCATCTCCAAGACCACCGCCAACCTCGAGCGCGTGGGCGACGAGGCCAACAAGATCGCGCGCATGGTCAAGTCGATCATCGAGAGCGGATCGGCGCGCGCGCTGCCCTCGACCGACCTGCGCATCGCCGCCGACATGGCCTCGGGCCTGCTGCGCAAGGCGCTGGACGCGTTCGCCCGGCTCGACACCGCCGCGGCGCTGTCGATCCTCAAGGACGACGACCTGATCGACAAGGAATTCGACGGTTTCGTGCGCAAGCTGGTCACCTACATGATGGAAGACCCGCGCACGATCTCGGCCAGCCTGGACCTGCTGTTCCTGGCCAAGGCCATCGAGCGCATCGGCGACCATGCCAAGAACATCGCCGAGTTCATCATCTACATCGTCAAGGGTGCCGACGTCCGGCACACCTCGATGAACGACATCGAAGCCGCACTGCAATGACGCTCGCCCCCAGGCTGCGCGCACTACGTGTCGCTTCGCCAACCCCCGGCCGGGGGCGACATCCGTGGACCGGCGGAGCCGGATCCACGATGTCCCTGGAAAAGACCTGGCGCACACCTGACAATCGATATCCATGAAGAAACCCCGCGTCCTGATCGTCGAAGACGAGTCGTCGATCGCCGAACTGATCGCCGTCAACCTGCGCCACAACGGCTTCGAGCCGATCTGGTCGGAAGACGGCGTGTCGGCCCAGCGCGAAATCGACGCCTTCCTGCCCGACCTGATCCTGCTCGACTGGATGCTGCCGGGCCAGAGCGGCCTGCAGCTCGCGCGCCAATGGCGCAAGGACCCGCGCACCAAGGCGATCCCGATCCTGATGCTCACGGCGCGTGGCGACGAGCCCGACAAGGTGGCCGGGCTCGATGCCGGTGCCGACGACTACATCACCAAGCCCTTCTCCACGCAGGAGATGCTGGCGCGCATCCGCGCCGTGCTGCGCCGGCGCGCGCCCGAAGCCGTGGCGGAACGCGTCGAGATCGGCGAACTGGCGCTCGACACCGCCACCCACCGCGTGACCTGGCAGGGCGCGCCGCTGAAGGTCGGCCCGACCGAGTTCAAGCTGCTGGGCTACCTGATGCAGCACGCCGAGCGCGTGCACAGCCGCGCGCAGCTGCTCGACAAGGTGTGGGGCGACCACGTCTACATCGAGGAGCGCACGGTCGACGTGCACGTCAAGCGCCTGCGCGAATCGCTGGGCGCCGCCGCGCCGATGGTCGAGACCGTGCGCGGTGCCGGCTACCGACTGACCGCCCAAGCCACGGTGTGAGGCGTCTTTCGCTTCGCGGCCGCGGCGGATAATCGCGCGCCATGCCTTTTCGCATTGCCACCTTCCTGATGGCCTCCGCCGTCGTGGCGGGGCTCGCCCAATGGTTCTTCGGCTGGCATTTCGTCGGCTGGGGCGCCTGGATCGGCGCCGTGCTGTGGCTGGCGCTCGACGCCTGGCGTGCCGGCCGCCTGCTGGGCGTGCTGCGCCAGGGCGGTGCCGGGCTGCCGGCGCGCGGTGCCGGCGTCTGGGGCGAACTCGCCGAGCGCATCCGCAAGCTGCTGCGCGAGCGCGAGCAGCAGACCCGTCAGGCGGAAGACCGGCTGCAGGAATTCCTGGCCGCGATCCAAGCCTCGCCCAACGGCGTGGTGCTGCTAGACGAGCAGGGCCGCATCGAATGGTGCAACCAGACGGCCGCCGCGCAGTTCGGCATCGACGCCGAGCGCGACGTGCTGCAGCACCTGGCGAACCTGGTGCGCGACCCGGGCTTCGTCGCCTACCTGGCCTCCTGGAACTACAGCCGCGACGTGGTGATCGACGCCACCCATGCGCGCGGCCAGAGCGGCCATGCGCTGCGCCTGTCGGTGCAGGTGCATCCCTATGCCGGCAACCGCCGCATGCTGCTGACGCGCGACATCACCGCGCTCGAACAGGCCGAGGCGATGCGGCGCGATTTCGTGGCCAACGTCTCGCACGAGATCCGCACGCCGCTGACCGTGCTGGCCGGCTTCGTCGAGACGCTGCAGAACCTGCCGCTCGATGCCGAGGAGCGCGCGCGCTATCTCGCGCTGATGGCGCAGCAGTCGCACCGCATGGAAACGCTGGTCAACGACCTGCTCACGCTGTCGCGCCTGGAGGGCAGCGCCGCGCCCACGCTGATGCAGTGGACACGCGTGCGCGCGCTGATGGCGCAATGCGAGGACGAGGGCCGCGGCCTGTCGAGTCGGCTCGCGCCGCAGGCCGGGCATCGGCTGTCCTTCACGGTCGAGGGCGACCTGGAGATCGCGGGCGTGCCGACCGAACTGCAGAGCGCGATGTCGAACCTGCTGAGCAATGCGGTGCGCTACACGCCGGGCGGCGGCGAGGTCGCGGTGAGCTGGCGCCTGCTGCCCGATGGTCGGGCCGAGTACGCGGTGCGCGACAGCGGGCCGGGCATCGCCAAGGAACACCTGCCGCGGCTGACCGAGCGCTTCTACCGGGTCGACCGCAGCCGTTCGCGCGAGACCGGCGGCACCGGCCTGGGGCTGGCGATCGTCAAGCACATCGCGCAGCGCCACGGCGCCGAGCTGCGCATCGAGAGCACGGTGGGGAAGGGCTCGCGCTTCGCGATCCTGTTCCCGGTCACGCGCTTGCGGCCGGCGCGTCCAGCGGCGGGTGTGCCTGCCGTGTCCGCCTGAGGGTGTGCCAGAGCAGCGCCACGAAGAGCAGCGCGGTCAGCGCCAGCGCCGCGGCGCTCATCAGCCAGAAGGCCAGCGGTGACTGCATGGCCTCCCAGGGCCCGAGCCCGCGGTAGGCCAGCAGGTAGCTGCCGCCCAGCCCCACCACCCACAGCAGCGCGCAGTAGAGCAGCAGCGGCATGACCGTCACGCGGTAGCAGCGCAGCACGAACACGCACAGCGTCTGCACCGCATCGGCCAGGTGGTAGACGGCCGTCGCGAGCAGCAGGCCGGCGGCCACCGCGATCACCGCGGTGTCGTCGGAATAGATGCCGGCCAGCTGCCAGCGCAGCGTCGCCATCAGCGTGGCGACGACCAGGGCGCACAGCAGCATCAGCTCGAAGCCGCGGGCACAGGCGCGCCGCGCCAGCGTCGCGTCGCCGGCGCCCAGCCAGTAGCTCACGCGCGCGCTGGTCGCGATGCCGAGCGACAGCGGCACCATGTAGGCGGCGGCCGTGAGGTTCGATGCGATCTGGTGTGCGGCCGACGCGGCCGTGCCCAGCCGCGCGATGAACAGCGCCATCAGCGTGAAGGAGGTGACCTCGACCAGCACCGACAGGCCGCCCGGAACGCCCAGTTGCGCGAAGCGCCGCAGTTGGGCCCAGTCGGGCTTCTCCATGCGCGCCCAGAGCCCGTAGCTGCGGTAGAAGGGCTGGGTGCGCAACAGCCAGACGGCCAGCACCACCTCGGCCCAGGTCACGACCAGCGTCGCCCAGGCGCAGCCCACCAGGCCCATCGCCGGCAGGCCCGCGCCGCCGAAGGTGAACCAGATCGACAGCGGCACCTTGAACAGCAGCGAGCCGAGCTGCACCCAGGTGACCAGCTTCGGTTTGCCCAGGCCCTGGTTCAGCGTGCCGAAGAGCCGGAACAGCAGCGCCGGCGGCAACGCGAAAGCCAGCACCGCCAGATAGGCCTCGACGGCGCTGCGCATGGCGTCGGGCACCTCGGTCCAGCGCAGCAGCGCGCCGGGCATCAGCAGCACGGCCATGCCCAGCACCATGGCGATGGCGCAGAGGTAGAGCGACTGCCGCACGGAACGGCCGACGTCGGCCGAGCGCCGCGCGCCGTGCAGTTCGGCCCACACCGGCAGCAGCGCCTGCAGCACGCCCATAAGGGACACGAACACGCTGGCGTAGATGGCGGCGCCGACCGAGAGCGAGGCCAGCGCGTCCTGCGCATAGCGGCCGGCCACGATGGTGTCGGTGACGCCGAAGGCCATGGCCGCGAACTGGCCCGCCAGCACGGTGCCGGCCAGCCGCGCGATGCGCTGCCGCTCGCTCGTCACGGCGTGATGCGCTGGAACAGCAGGATGTCGTCGTTGGCGCTGGTCGGGCGCCGCACCGTGCCGGCCAGGCGCCACTGCTTGAAGTCGATGGCGTTGCCGTGGCTGACCGCATCGGGGCTCACCAGCAGCCAGGGGCAGGCGTCGGTGCCGTGGCCCGCGGTGTCCAGCGGCCGCAGTTCGAAGTGGCCGTGGTAGCGCAGGGCCGCGATGTGGGGCCGGCTCAGCGAGAGCGTGGCCACGCAGGGCGCCGAGCCGACGCGCTCGGAGATCGTGCGCACCTGCGGCGCGTAGCTCCAGGCGTGGTCGAGCGCCGGCAGCCACAGCGTGGTGCCCAGCAGCCAGCACAGCGCCGCGCCGCCGCCCGGCAGCACCAGCGTCTTCCAGAGCGCGGCCTGGTGGCGCCCGGTGCGCCAGCGCACGAGCCAGCACCAGGCGGCCGTGGCGGCCAGCGCGAACAGCAGCGTGATCCAGGAAAACTGCGGGACGAAGCCGGGAATCTGCCGCGCGACGCTGGCCGCCATCTTGGGCGGCGTGCCGGTCAGCATGGCGATCCAGTAGGCCCAGATGATGAAAGCGACGCCGCTGAAGAAGAGCAGCGTGAACCAGTCGATCAGCGCCGCGGCGCTGCGGCGGAAGGTGGGCAGCGCGAAGGCCGCCAGCGTCGCCAGCGCGGGCAGGGCGAGCAGCAGCGAGCGTTCGGAAAAATCGGTGGTCCAGGTGGCCGCCAGCGGCACCAGGGCGAACCACAGCGGCAGCGCCACATGGCGTGCCGTGAGCTGGCGGCGCCAGCGCCAGAGCGTCCAGAGGGCCAGCGGCCAAGCCGGCCAGGTGAACCACAGCAGCAGCTTGGCCTGGCTGCGCAGGTCGGCGATCAGGGTCTTGCCCGCATGCTGGCCCGGCAGCACGATCTGCCAGTGCCACAGGCCCAGCGCGACGACCAGGCCGGCGGCGAGCAGCGCCACCGCCGCGATCGTGAGCGCGGCGGTCGGGGCGTAGGCGGGGGCATCGTCGGCCTCGGCGCGGGCCTGGCGGCGCCGGTCGATCAGGACCAGCGCCACGGCACCGGCGCCCAGCGCCAGGCCGACCGTCGGCGCGCCGCTGAGTGCCAGCCCGAGCGCGCCGACGCCCAGCGCGACGGTCGCGCCGGTGCGGTGGTAGGGCATGGCGGCCACGCCGTAGAACAGGTTCGCGACGAAGAACAGTTGCGCCAGCGCGGGCGTGGTCTCATGGCCCAGCTGGGCCAGGCCCAGGCAGGCGATCAGCGCCAGCAGGGCGCCGTCGGCGATGGCGCGCGCGTAGTCGGTGGGATGGGCCTCGCCGCCGAAGGCGAAGGCCACGGGCTGGGCGTTCGGCGTGCGCGCCAGGTAGTAGGCCGCGTACCAGGTGGCCGAGAAGGTGCACCACAGCAGCGCCGCGAACACGATGCGCACCGCCAGGTCGGGGTGGATCCACGCCGGGGCGATCTTGATCGCCAGCGCGCCCAGCCAGTAGGGGATCAGCGCCGGTGTCTCGGGCCGCAGGCCCAGCAGCAGCGGGTCGAGCCAGCGCATCCAGCCTTCGGTGCTGCGCGCCAGCTCGGCCATGTAGCCGTAGGCCGTCACATCGGCGCTTTTCCAGGGGCCGCGGCCGATCAGGCCGGGCAGCAGGTAGGCGGCGCACAGCAGCAGCAGCGCCATGCGCGGCAGGCGGCGCACGGCGCTCTGGGCGACGATGGCGGGCGTGGGTTGGCTCAACGGAAGCGGCGGTGGCGGTGTTGTCGTAAAGAAAAAGGGCAGCGCGGTAAACCGGGCTGCCCTCGACCTGGATGCGGCGAGCTTACTTGGAAGCGGTGCCGGTGGTCTTGCCGAAACGGTTGCGGAACTTCTCCACGCGGCCGCCCATGTTGTCCACCGACTTCTGGGTGCCGGTGTAGAAGGGGTGCGATTCGCTGGTGGTGTCGAGCTTGAACAGGGGCAGTTCGCGGCCGTCGTCGGTCTTGCCCATTTCCTTGGTGTTCGCGCACGAACGGGTCACGAACTTGAAGCCGTTCGACATGTCCTGGAACAGGACTTCGCGGTAGTTCGGGTGAATGCCTTCTTTTGCCATGGTGTTTCCTTTGGGGTCGATGCGAGAGCCACAAGCCGCCTGGGTCGCCACCCCGGATGAAGAAGGTCGGCGGGCGTCGGTTCCGGGCCCTGCGCCCGGCTGCACTTTTCGCGAAGCCCGTGATTATCGCATACTGGCCCGTCCCGAGCTACAGAACCCCCGCCATGTCTTCTTCTCCCTTGCGCGTCGGCCTGATCGGCTACGGTTTTGCCGGCCAGACCTTCCATGCGCCGGTGCTGTCGGCCGTGCCCGGGCTCGAACTGGCGGCCGTGGCCAGCTCGCAGCCCGGCAAGGTGCGCGCCGACTGGCCCGGCGTGGCGGTCGAGCCCGACAGCGCGGCGCTGCTGGCCCGCGCCGACATCGACCTGGTGGTGATCGCGGCGCCGAATGCGCAGCACCATCCGCTGGCCAAGGCGGCGCTCGAAGCCGGCCGGCATGTGGTGGTCGACAAGCCCTTCACCCTCGACGCGGACCAGGCGCGCGAGCTGGCGGCGCTGGCCGCGCAGCAGGGGCGCCTGCTCTCGGTCTACCAGAACCGCCGCTTCGACGCCGACTTCCTGACGCTGCGCGCGCTGCTGGCGAGCGGCCAGCTGGGCCGGCCGGTGTACCTCGAATCGCACTTCGACCGCTTCCGGCCGCAGGTGCGCGAGCGCTGGCGCGAGCAGGCGGTGCCTGGCGCGGGGCTGTGGGTCGACCTGGGCGCGCACCTGCTCGACCAGGCGGTGCAGCTGTTCGGGCGCCCCGACACGCTGCAGCTCGACACCGCGGCGCTGCGCGACGGCGCGCAGGTCGAGGACTATTTCCATGCCGTGCTGCGCTACGAGACCGGAGCGCACGCCCCGCTGCGCGTGGTGCTGCATGCCACGACGCTGGCCGCCCATGCGGCGCCGCGCTATCTGGTGCACGGCACGCGCGGCAGCTATGTGAAGCAGGGCGTCGATCCGCAGGAGGACGCACTGCGGGCCGGCGCACGGCCGGGCGGTGAGGACTGGGGCGTCGACCCGCTGCCGGGCGACCTCAAGGTGGTGGCGGTGGAGAACTGGGTGCGCGACAGCGGCGTGCCGAACCACCGCGGCAACTACGTCGACTACTACGCCGCGGTGCGCGATGCGATCCTGGGCGTCGGACCGAATCCGGTGCCGCCCGAGCAGGCCGTGGCGCTCATGGAACTGCTCGACCTCGGCACTCGCAGCGCCCGCGAAGGCCGAGCACTCCCGCCATGAAAAAAGCGCGTCGGCCCGTGAGGGGCGACGCGCTTGAGGCGACGATCGCGAGGGGGCTCAGCCGCCTCTGCGCATCATGTCGAAGAACTCGACATTGGTCTTCGTCGCCTTCATGTTCTTGAGCATCAGCTCCATCGACTCGATCTCGTCCATGTTGTACATCAACTGGCGCAGGATGCGGGTCTTCTGCAGGATCTCGGGTGCGAGCAGCAGCTCTTCGCGACGGGTGCCGCTGCGGTTGAGCTGGATCGACGGGAACACGCGCTTCTCGTAGAGGCGGCGGTCGAGGTGGATTTCGGAGTTGCCGGTGCCCTTGAACTCTTCGAAGATCACTTCGTCCATGCGGCTGCCGGTGTCGATCAGCGCGGTGCCGATGATGGTCAGCGAGCCG
>Ga0182008_10000196_pt1 | contig 47387 bp, 74 predicted proteins | sample Sormic07211129_1_FD_120482 | JGI IMG/M metagenome (GOLD analysis project Ga0182008, IMG submission 120482) | Rhizosphere microbial communities from Sorghum bicolor, Mead, Nebraska, USA - 072115-129_1 metaG | ecosystem: Host-associated > Plants > Roots > Rhizosphere | place: USA: Nebraska...
GGATCCGCTGGATGATAGCTGTTTTTCCTGCCTGGATACCACCGGCAACCAGCACAAAACCACGCATACCTTCAGCAGCACCAGACATGCTTTCACCCAGTTCATGAAAGCTTTCACCCATCACGGCAATGACCTTCATTCCTTTTTCAATAGCTTCCTGGAACTGTTCAGTTGTTTTAATTTCCATCACCACCATCCTTCCATTTACCGCCAATAATGAATTTAGCCTTTAATCTTTCAGATGTTGAACTTCCTAGGCTTTCACCGGTGGAAACATCAACACCCTGTGGTTTTAAACCTGGATTATCAATGAAGCCACCCAAAGGAAACCTGACCTGTTTCATTGCCTTAAACATCCCGATCCTGGCACCTATCAAATCAACATCATGTTTCAGGAAAGGAAGGTGTTTTTCTGGTGTAAAGGCACTGGAAACACGAAGATGGATCACCTGAAGCTTCAGCACCTGTTCAAAGATGGCCATCCTTTTATTCAGGATGAATTCCATCTGTTCAATTGAAGTTGTTTTCATTTTAACTGATTAGACTGATGATAAAATTAACTGATAAATACATTAATGATGCTGCAATAGAAAGGATTGCAATCCAGGTGACCTGTTTAGTCCGGTTTACTTTGTTCATGATGTGATGTGTAAGATTTATTGTTGTTCATCACAAATATATATTTTTATTTATATTTCACACCAATAATATAAACTTTTATTTATTCATCATTTTCATTCAACTGGGCATTCAGATACCCTGAACACTGTTCACCTTCCTTTTCATGACACATGAACCTTTTACCTGGTTCAAACAGGCATTTTAAGGCATCAATGACAACTGGATCTTCATTGGCTTCAGTACCTGGTTTGAATGCACACCCATTGCACATCTTGTGTGGTTCACATCCCAGTAATGTGGCCTTTTCAGCACCCTTTCTGGCACACTTCACAATCATCTGTGCAATCAGGGATCTTTGTTCTTCCTTCATAAGTTTAGTTATTAAAGAAATCAGATGTTTTCTTCAGCATCAACATTTCAGATAAAGTGAACAGCAGTGACCATTCATCACCAGATTTGGTTCTAACATTCAGGATCTTCTTCCCTTTGTATGGCCACGGTGTTTCATAATAGCTTTCCAGGTGGGAAATATTAATGACAACAGGTGAAACATAAAAGTAATGATCAACACCATTTGTGTCAATACCCTGCCTATTGGCTTCATTACCTTCTTTAGTCAGGAAGATGGCTTTGAATACCTGTTCAATGCTGTTCACTGGGATACGGTATTCCATAATTATTCAGCGGATCCAGTTGAATTTTTAATCTGTTCATCCTTGATTTTAGCTTCATAATCCATTTCCCAGATGAACACCCTTCCAGGTGGAACAATTTTATTGTAAGGATCTTCCAGTGGCACACCCCAGTGTTCAGGATCATATTCTGAAACAGGGATGATCCCTTCACTGTCTTCATTATGGAAGTAGGTTTCTTCTGAAACATAAGCTTCACCTATTTCAACATAATCTTCTATCTGTGTGACTGTTGCTGGCTGTTGCAGCTGACTTTCATTTAAGGTGTTCAAGAATTCTTTCAGGTCACCCAGGGTTTTAATTTCCATTTGATTATTTATTTAAGTTTTAACATATTATTACTCATTAATGATGGATCAGCAGCAGCCAGGGCTGAAAATACAGTGACCAGCTTTCCCTTCATGAATTCATTAACAGCATTGAAGAACTGTTCAGCTGTAACATTAAGATCCAGGTTCTTTTCAAGCTTCAGCACCTTTGGCCTGGATTTGTATGTGTTAAATTCAAACCCACCATTATAGTTTGGACAACTAACAACCAGTGCATAATTCGGATTTATGACAGCGGTGAAGGTTTCTTTTTGAATTCTGAATCCTGGATATTTCATTTTCTTCATCAGCTATTAATGGATTTGATGTAATCCTTCACGGACTGGATCCTGGATTTTAAGTCATCCGGATTGCTACTGTCCAGGTTGCTTTGCGCCATCACCATTGCTTCCTGGATGGAATCACCGTGGCCAATTTGGGCACCACTGGTGACTTCACTGATGATCATGGTTTCAGGGAACAGGTGCTGGAAGTTGTGGTCAATTTCCTTTATTGGATCAAAGGGATCTTTATGAAGGGCAAATTTAAATTCTTCATAACCTTTGAAGAAGACTTCTGTTCCGGTTACTTCCATAGAACGGGAACCCCATGTTTCTTGTTGATAATGGATTGTCAATTTCATGGCTACTTCATTAGATCGTTAAACCTTAATGCAATGATCATCAGTCCCAGGAACATACCTTCAGTTACTGATAAGGCACCAAAGAAGACACAAATGGTCAACAGTGCAATGATTATACTGTAAAATGCTTTCATAATTAAGCCCCCGTGTTTTGTGATAAAATAATACCTTTTTTCTGATCAGCATGGGCAATACCCAAATCAGTTGCTGATAAATTACTTTTATCAGTCCAATCATCAATATATCCACCAGGGATGATTGATAAAGCTTCATCTTCACTTTCAGCAACACAGACAAAAGCTTTATATTCATTCCAGCTTACTTCATCTGTTCTTTCAACTAAGTATATTTTCATAATTATTATTTTTCAATATAAAACCATCCATCCTTATTTCCCTTTGCCCGTTTCAGTACGGTATTGACAGAAACTTTAAGTGCTTCAGCTGCTTTCCTGGCTGACTGATAAGAAACACCATCAATCTTCAGATAAGGAAACTTCATTGGCTTTGATCCCTTCAGATTGTTCATGACCAGTCTAGGATCCGGACTTTCAGAATGAAGGTTTTTATTCACAATACCCTGAACCAGATCTTCAACCACCTTTTTATCCTTTGATGGCCTGATGGACTTTGTGGCCTTCTTTGACTTCACAGCACGCTTGCCAGGTTCAGCAGCTGGCAAAGGATCCCTGTTTGAAAGTTTGGCCATCATTTCAGGTGTGATCTCTGTTGCTTCAGACATGAAGGCATCTTTTATTTTGTTAACCACCGGATCCTTTGAAGGCTTTCCTTCCAGGATGGCATCATGAAGCTGGTTCCCCAGTTCCATCATTTCAAATGCTTTAGTGTAAGGGATGGCACCATCTTCATCATTGAATTCATTCTTTGATGTGGCATACATCTTCAGCAGCTGTTCACGGGTAAATCTTCTAACCAGCTGAAGTGGCTTCTTCAATCCCTTGAATGAAGCCGGAACTTCATCACTTAGAAGTTTAACTGTCCAACCTGTTAATCCCTTTTCCAGTGGGACAACTTCATAGGTTTCAATTTCAATCACTGTGGCATCTGGCGCAATTAAATACCCTGATAACTGGTCATACTTTTTATAGATCATAATTTGGTGGTTTTTGGATAACGTTTTTGGAATATAAGAACACTTTTCAGTGTTGATTTTAAGAACTTTTGTGTGTGGTATCGCTGTGAATGTGTGGTGTGGTACTCATGTGAAATTTTCACGTGAAAGAATCCGGAAACAGAAGCAATCCTTTCATCCACTGACACCACAATATAAACACAGTCCTTTATGAAGCTGTATTGGTTTGCTGGAAGTGCCAGATCACATTCACCATATCTTTTCAGATATTTGGCTTCCTGTCCACCAAAGTACCTTCCAGTTTCATTCCATCCGAAATATTTTATCTGAATAGGTGAAACACAGGTGTACAGGAACCGTGGATCCTTTGCTGTTGCCATTTCTTAAAAGGCAATAACATCAGCACCAGTTTCAGCAAAGATCTGTTCAATCTCTTTAGAATTTGGATTTCCAGTAACTGTCACTTGAATATAAGCTTCAGTTTCAATTCTGCCTTCAAAGTAAGAAGCTGCAACTGTTTGTGTTTTAGTTGTAAATGATGAATTTTTCATTTCAGTAAGATTTATTGTTCATTCCAAAGGTATAAACATTTATTTATATTCCAAATAAAATGAACAGAAAATGAACACTTTTTATAAAATAAATGAACACTGTTCACTGAACACCACGAAAATGAACAGATTTTTGAACAAAAAAAAATGAACAGCCAGTTTATTGGTGTTCATTGTAAGAAATATTGTTCAGTTTTTATCAGAAGTGTTCAGTGTGGGTGCCCTACATCAAAGGAGAAATGAACACCTTTTTCTTCCCAGCTTTCAACAATTGCATCATCCATGTCCAGTGCAAATTCCAACGGCTTTGGCCACTTTGGTTCTGGCTTTTTAATGATCCTGGTGCCATGCTTCAGGAAGGCTGGATGATGTTTGCGCTTTGTTCGGATACTTTCCAGGTGATCCCTGTTCATGGAAGAAAAGAAGTATTCAAGTGTGTCAGCGTAGTGATCAAACATTCACACCACCTTTCTTCAATTCCTTCTTTCCCTTTAAGGTGGCCACTGAAGAAGCCTGTCCAGTCAGTTCATTCAGCCTGGCCTTCCTGATGATCACAGGCTTATCCCAATACAGATCTGGTGTTTTATCAGTCACGTGGGTTTTGCCATTGTACGTGTAATGGATATGTGTGAACCTGGAAGACCTGGAAAACTCCACACAGAAGGTGTTCACACCCAGTTCAGAAACTGTTCCTTTTCCTAGTTTTAAAGACCAGACCTTCTGGCCTGGTTTTACGTTTTTGAATGTTCTTTTCATGAAATGCTTTTAATGGATTGTAAATTCTGTAAATACTTTGGTTAATATAAGCCGTTTTAAGGCACTTTAGTTTTATTATGGATCATCTTGTAACAACTGTATAAGATGAAGCCACAGGTGTGACATTTACCACATTGGTGGCTTTATTTCTTGTATGGGTTGCCAGTGGGAAAAATAAGCCACAAACCATTGCTTTGTCCACACAATACCATCCCAGGACTTTGGTGAATCTTCCATCCGGTTGTAAATCTTTGACCACACATTAACCAGCTGCCCTTTCTTTGGAAGATCTTCTTCCTTTTCCATCCTTATCCAACCATTGTTTCCTTCAATCCCTTCCAGGTCTTTAGGTCGCCACGTGTACTTTCCATCTGGATTGATCCCTATGATTTCAACATCTGTTCGGTCAAAATTAAAGTTCTCATACTCCATTCTATTTGTCAAGCCATGACCAATGACCTTCCTAGTTATCCAGCCGTTTTCATTAATCAAACCCTTCACGTTTTCCCAGGCTGAACCATAAGCCTTTTCAATCAGTTCCATCTTTGGACTTAAATCCAGAACCTTCAGCTGCTTTGGTCGCCACATGCACGGATTAAATTCCTTAGTGGTTTCAAAATATTCTTTCCTTCCATTGACAACTTCCCACAATGTATGTTCAAGTTCTTTATTTTTACCGTACAGGCTTAAAACTGCCCATCCTGATTTCATGTCAATGATGGATTTGAACTTTTCAAAGTGTTCACCCCATGCTTCTTTTATTGCTTTTTCCCTATCCATTTTATTGTTTTTTCAACCAAAAATCTGTAACTGCTGTAAATAACTGCTTTAAAATATGTGTTTCTATGAACAACGGTGGTAAACTTTCCAGATCCCCCTTCTTCACCCTTATCCGTGCCTTATGTCTGCTATATTTCACCCTGACTTCAATTTCCTGATCAAAGCATTCAAACACCACCACCTTCAGTGGATTTTTCATGTCTGGGATCTGTATGTTCACCAGGTTCTTTGGATCCAGACTTTCAGCTGATGAAAATATCTGAAGTTCCTTATTGAATAGATTAATTGTCTTTTTCATCTTCCCTTCCCTTTAAAAGATTTATTGATCTTTTTGCATTTCTGATGGTCTTAAAATACCATAAGCCAGGCAACCAAAACGCTGATCATCATCAGTGACACCCTTTTTAAACCTTTCTTCCCTTCCGGTTATAGAATACAGCTTAAAGCCTTCTGGAATCGAATTATACCACTCCCCAGGCAAAAGAATTATATCATGATCAACTTCCATTTTTTCAACTGGATCATCACCACGGCCTAAATCAAAATCAACAGTCCCAGCTGCATTCAGGTTCATATCATAGGCCGGTATTGCTAGGATGTTAATTTCTGGTTTAGCAGCATTTTCTTCAGCCACTTTGTTAATTGTATCCCAGATACAGAATCCTAATCCTTTCAAGATGTACCACGGTGCATTGGTAACCGTATCAATGAATTCCTGGTCATTTGCAGGAATGTAATTGAAATCCAGCTTCCATGTTCTTTCATGCTGTGAAACAGCCACACTGATTGTCTTTTTCATACTTCTTATTTGTTTACACTTAGTTAATTTTTTTAAACGTTATCGGCCTGTTAAAATCAATTTCGTTCAATTCAAACATCACATTACAGGGATCAATGATCTTCCCTGGCATGTCGGTACAATGAAGGCCGGCACTGGTGTCATGGAATTCATTCAACAGCATTACTTCACGGCAAAACAGATCAAAGTCTTCAGCTGACATCTTTTCCAGTAGACCAATAAACCAGACTTTACTGAATTGTTTGTCACCCAGCTGGCTTTTTTGGATGATTTCTGTTGATACTCTTTTCATTTTACTGTTTTCTAATGGGCTTTTTTATGGTTCCTTTCACTATTTCATCCACTACTTCCTGGATGGTTATCACCTTTTTAGGATATAGTTCATTGTAGTCCTTAACCCTTTGAATCGTGCTTTTTGCAATGCTTTTTATAAAATTTTCCTTAATGGTCATACAGTTAAATTTTAACGTTTGACATTTCACCAGGGAACCTGACAGATCTGTTGTGTGATATTACCATCACCGTGGCCACATGACCATAAGAAGAAGAAAAGTAATCTGTTTGGTTTTTAAACTCCACGGTGAACTTTCTTCCTTCTTCCTCAAAAAACAGGACTGGTGTGTCCTGTTTTACGGTTTGTTTGTATGGCTGGCCTTTGATCACTTTCCCTTTGCACTTGATGTGCCACAGTCGTTTGGGCTGTTCCATAATTAGGTGTCTGGATTTTCTGAACATCCGTAATTGGAACACCCATCTGTTCCAGTTTCATACCCACAGGAAGGACAAAGGTCATACTTCCTGAATGAAGCCACATCTTCCTTTACAATTGAATAACTGTGGCCATTTGATATTTCAAACTGGTAATCCAGATCATTTTCTTTGAAATCCCTTTCAAAGTCAACAGGATCAAAGCTTTCCTTTTCCCCGTTTTTCATTGTGAATTCTATTCCTACGGTTGCCATAATTTATTTTCAATTAACATGTTAACTAAATTATGAGGAAGATATTCAACACAATCTTCTTCAAATGCTTCAATTACGCTTTCCAGGTCATCTGGATGACTGAAGATCTTTTCCAGAACTTCTTCTGATGGTTTTTCCATATTTATTTTACTAAGTGGTTTAATCCCATACGGGTATATATTTCATAATTATAATCAAAGGATCCTTTACACCTGTTGTTCGCTTCCCTGTCCTTTCCTTCTGTCCCGTGGCATATTTGGTGGGCTTTAAACAGTGTTCTGGAAATTACTTTATTGCATGTTTCCGGATCTCGCTGATGACCTTTTTCATCAGGCTTAAATGGGCACGTTTTACAGTGTGCCTTCATCACTGGTAGTTCAAAGGCTGGTTTCATAATTACGGCTTAAAATTTTACCTAATTTGATGATGAAGACTTCTTCAGTGGATCCACCCCATTCAGGCTTTCCTTTTCCAACTAAAATTTCTTTGAATTCAATTGTGATCCTTCTGGCATCCTTACTGTAACCATGTTGGAATTCCACCACATCAAATAGTTTGGCTTTCACAGACCATTTGTCAATGTTGAAAAGAAAGCCTTCCCTTTCATCACAAATGATCTTTTCCAGAAGCCGGTCTGACCAGAACTTCTTCAAATCCCTGTATTCATCTTTTTTAATTCCCTGGTCAATCATATCAAACCATTTGCCCTTCAGCACCAGGTGAAGCTTTTTAATCTGATCCATGACTAAAATATATACGGTTCAACACTTCCAGCCTATCCTGTTCTTCCTGGCTCATGAATCTGTTCTTCCTGGATTTATATTCCAGAAGGATATTTCTTTCCATTTCTTCACTATCAGTCAGCTTTATCTTTACAGGATTATCAATTTGTATAATTGGATGCACAACACCATTTATAAAACCAAATGCCCTTTTCAGGGTATCAACAGCTTCATTATATAGATCCCAGTCACCATTCATCATGTTCATCAGCAGATGTTTTTTTTCCTTCAGATATACAGCAGCAAAACCAGGATCATGTTCCACAATGGACTGTGTATTATGGATCAGGTCAGCATATTTCACAGTCATGAAGGCCGGTTCAATCCCTTTCATCCTTAAAACTTCCTTCTTTTTCCTTTCAGACCTGTTTAATTCAGGGAAAAGTTTGGTGGTGTAAAAGTCAGTTAAGGCTTCAACACCAGATCCAATGAAAGAACGTTCATCCAATTTATACCCAAATTCCCTTAAAGCGTTTTTAAGGTCATTATGTCCACACTTAGTGTCTTCAAACAGGTCATGACACAAAGCCACTTCAATCAGAAGTTCTGGATCCTTTATTCTGTTTTGGATGATAGCAGCCACAAACATCAGATGAACATAATATGGTTCACCAGTGTATTTTCTTTTCTGTTCACCATGCTGTTCTTTTACAAAGTGGAAAAGCTTCACCTGTCTTCCATCCAGGTGCAATTCTTTCATGTTGTCGGTTATTGATGGAAATTTATTCATTGTTTTAATATTTAGATTTTAAATTAATTGGTGGACTTTTAAAGCTTTTTTATTGAATTCTTTATCACTTTTGATCAGCACATCATAAATTTCACGCATGTAAATGATGGTACTGTGATGCCTGTCAAATATCTTTCCCAGTGCCAGTGTGGTGATCTTTGGGTTTGCCTTTAGGATATGATGAACACAGATGAACCTGGCTTCAGTCAGTTCTGTTTTTCGGGAACGGCTTTTCACCATTTCCGTGGTCAATCCCAGTATTTCTGAAGCTTTTTCAATTATTAAGTCCGGATCAGTCATTTTGTTGGTTTTGCAAATTTTCAATTTCAGTTTCCAGGTCATACACTCTGGCTTCCAGTTCAGAAACCCTGGCTTCAGCAATGTTCTTTTCTTCTTCCATGTCCTGACCATAGGATCTTAATGTTTCATTCTGAAGCCTTAACTGTTCCAGTGGATTGTCACGGTGCCAGTTGTACTTTTTCACACAGAACAAAGGATCCAGATTGTAAATGACATCATTGATTTTTGAAATGGCATCCTTTACATAATCAGTGGGATCTTCTTCTTTTTCTAAAAGATAAAGTGCATCTGACAATATTTTTGACTGTTCTTCAATGGTGCCCTGTACAGCATTGATGTCAGGACATGTGTTGGGAATTGGTGCTGGCATAGGAAATAAGATTTAAAGTTCTTTACCTTAAAAACCTGCTAGTTTCCTAGCAGGTTGGTTGCATTTTGTGTGTGTGAAATGCTATTTTTTAGGTTTTGAAAAGATCATCACCACGTGGTTTGGAAATTGTTTGTGCTTAACCGGATCAATGCGCCATACATCAACAGCTTTGAATCCTTTTTTAACCAGGGCATTTATTTCAATAGCTTCCCTTATTTCATCTGCTGGTGTTGTTTGCTTATCACAAACCACGACAACTGAAGCAAATTCAACTGAAGGAACTTCTTTTGAATAATTGGCTGCAAAATCTTTTTTTGATTGTTGAGCGTTTGACACTGCCACTGAAGACAAAAGGATTGCAAGGATAAAAATTGCTTTTTTCATATTGTTAAGATTTTAAGTTCATTACAAATATATACTTTTATTTATATTCCAAACAAATAAAATATAAACTTTATTTTATATTTTTCTTTTACCCTGGAAGAAGACATCTTCAGCATGTTTTAAGCAGGGATCACATTTCAATCTTTCATTACACATGGAAGATCCAAACGGACAAAGAAGCCGGTTATCAGCTTCTTTGAATATTGACCACTTTTCCGGATCCTTAGTCCCTGTTGTATTTTGGATCCTTAATTCTTTGCAATAGTTTGTTTGTGGCATGGTGGATAAGATCTGAACCGGTGAAACCAAATTTGTTGGCCATTTGCAGAAGGACAAACAGCACATCAGCCATTTCATCCTTTAATTTTGCAGTTTCTACACAGGGATATGTAAGCTGTTCCATCAGTTCAGCAAATTCTTCTTCCAGCTTCCCTGTTTTGGCTTCATGGCTGTAATCAGGCCAGACTGTTGTGGCCATGTGAACAGCAATCTTTTCAAGTGCTTCAAATGTTTTTTCCATCTTACTTACTTTTTAAAGCAATTAATTCAGTTTTCAACTTTTGAAGTTCTTCAATAAAATCATCAATCTGAACAGGATCCTTGAATGGCATAGCTAGGCATTCATCATTATTAGATATTTCAACATAAACAGCTTCATCACCTTGATCACCATCAATTGATAATGTTGTTCTGACTTCGTTTTCTGGAAAGATAAACACGATTTCTTTTTTCATTATTCTAAATTTAAGTACTTGTAAGCTTTTATTAATTCTTTTGGTGTTAGTAGATGTTCAAATGATTTGAAGCGTTCCACAGCCACCGGATACACTGCCATTTTAATTCTGTCAGCTGCATCACCATTATCCCAGCGTTCGTGACCATAGCAACCAGTTTGACAGCACATGAAAACACGGTTTTGTGGATGAACAGCAACAGAAGGAAATCCAAAGTCGTTTCTTTTTGGAAGGATGTGACAGGTTTGCTTTCTTCTGTCAAACATGGTGTTTCCATGTAGCCTGGCATTACAGTTTTCACAGTGAACAGGGAATTTTAAAGCCTGTTCAGCAAAGAAAACATTCAATCCCTTCTTCACTTCTATCTTTTCCTTAACCACTTTCTTTGGTGCTTTTGAAAGGCAATTTTTGCAACATCCATCCTGGATGTTTTTATCAGGATTGTTTTTGTCTTTTATCCTGGATCTCCAAAGTGACTGAACCTGGTGTTTTCCGACATCACAAAACTTTTTTAATTTGACTTCCTCCATTAATTGACATTATTTTTATCCCTGGTCAGTGTCTTCATCACTTGCATGTGACCTAAATACTTTTGAAGATGAAGGATGGTGGTGTCAATGATGTCAGGAAGTCTTTCTTCATTAGGTATATTATTGACCAGGAACAAAGCCAGTTTATTAATCCCTTTTGTGGCTGCAAATTCCTTTTTGACTTCTGAAGAAACCTGATCAGGGATTTCCCTGAAAAGCATTCCACCGGCTTCCAGATACTTCTGTTCTTCCAGTGAAAGAATTTCAGATCCACCAATAAAGAATTCATGTGTGGGCTGAACTGTTTCATCCATTAGAAATGGAAACATTCCAGCTGGACATCCACATCCTATGTGGGTACATGTCACTTCTTTTGGGTTTATACCAAAAACGGTGTCAGGTTTATTGATCACGGTAACGTGTGCAAAAGGGCATAAGTAGGCTATTTTCATATATTTTTATCTTAAAACAATTACTTTTCTATTAATTAACTCAATCAGGGACTTTGAACAGGCCGTAACATCAGCCATTGCATCATGTGCCCCATCAAAATCTTCATTGAACAGGATCCGGTGAAGTTCCTGAAGGGATGGCCACTTGAACTTTCCACGGAATTTCCCTGGCAAACGGCAAAAGTTAGTGCTGGACTCCATTGTGCAGATCCTTTTCAGCCTTCTGTCAGCTGACATGTCCAGCCTGATCATTTCAGCACCCACCACATTGACATCAAAGTTGATATTATGTGCAACCAGGTACAGTGAATCATTCATATCTTCAATGAGCATCTGAAGCACTTTGTGAATAGGTTCACCTTCATCCATACAACGTTGTGTGGACATGTTGTTATCAATAAAGAACTTTGCTTCTTTTTCGGCTTCTTCCTGGCTTAATCCATTGGCCAGACCTTCTTCAACACTGGGAATTGTCCATCCATCCGGATAAATCAAATGTTGTTTTTCATGGATCACTTCACCTGTTTCCAGGTTTACTTTCTGCCAGGCCAGCTGTGTGATCCGTGGCCAGTTGTCAACATCAGCCATAAGGGCTTTAAAGTTTTTCGCTTTACCGTTTGTTTCGGTGTCAAAGATGATTGCATTCATATTTTATGATTTTATCTTATTCTGGATTTTACTCTGTTAATTAAATTCAAAGTGTGTTCACTATAAAAAGCACTTCTGTCAACATGAAGGCCATTGAATTCATGTCCTAATACTTCATCAGGTCTTCCTTCTGGATTAAGGTGGATATATGTCACAGTGGTGACGCTGGCCACATAGCTTTTTTCAAAGGCTTCAAAAGCCTTATCACTACCAATAAAGGCAACTTTTATTTTCTCCATTCTAATTGAATTTTTTAATTACTAATTCCCCGTTTTTATTGCCACCAGCCACACAGATACTGTCTTCACGGCTGTCAAATGTTCCATCACTGTAAATGGTTATTTCATCAAACTTTTTGAATTTAGCACACTTACAGGTTCTGTTTGACCTGATATTCATGGCAATAGTGAATAATATCAAAGCCAGAACAGCTGATATTATAAGGGTTTTCTTTTTGGTCATGGTTTTAGGATTAGTCTTCAAAAGTGTAGCTGTTTTCAAATTTCAGGATGGCAGCTTCTTCAGCAGCGTCTTCAGCTTGCTGTTTCATTCTTTGGTCAAATTGGTCTTCAGTTTCAAAGACTTCTTCACATGGTTCACCGCATTCACAGCAGATGATCACACCATCAATGTGTTTAACTACATCAGAACAGCAGTCTGAACCCAGGCTTTGAAGATCTTCTGGATGATCAGCATGGTTCCAGGGAAATGTGGGATCACTCCCCTGGCAATCGGCAGGTAAATAAGGATCAAATGTCATATTTGTAAGATTTAAAGTTCGTACCAAATATAAACAAATATTTATAATATCAAAAAAAGTTTATACTTTATTTTTAGGCAACAGATTTGAATAAGTCATTGAACATCCATACAATAACATATTTAAAGGCATCATGAAGGTGACTGTTCTTTTGAAAACGGATACCTGTTTTTTTATCTTTTGTCCACTCTTTGTGAACACCATCAGCACCCAGTAAGATTGTTGAAAGATCTTTGATCAACAGTGGGCAAAGTTCATCATCAATTAAGATTTCAATGTTGTATTTGTCAGCCAGGATCCGGTTTATGAAATCCCTGGCTTTCATCACTGAAGGGTTTGATTTGGGCACCCTGTCTGAAGCATTGTTCAGCATGGTGGCTAATGTGGTCTTTACATCTTTGAAATTGCTGGCATCACCTTTCCCAGCAATATTATATTTTCCAGAAGCATCACCATAATAAAAGATGTCAGATCCTTTGTCTTTGAAATCTTCCTTGAAGGCTTCACATACTGAAACCACCGTATTATCTGGATACTGGCCAGCTATACCTGTATATTCTTTGAAGAAACGGATCTGTGTGACATATTCAAGTTCACATCCTTCACGGAAATCTTTGAAGCGCATTTTTGTCCGTGGATTTCGCCACCTGACCACACCTTCCAATATTTGAGCGCAAACCATAGGCTGATAAGGTCTGGCATTGAAATCCAGTGATATGTGAATAGGCCGTTTTTTGAGATAGGAACATTTACCCGTGTGTCTAACATGACTGAAGTGTGGAAGGAATTCATTTCCGGTCTTCAGTTTGCCCCACTGTCCCAGTGCATAAATATTGTACTGGTTTTCATCATAGGTTTTCATTTCTTCAATTTCTTCATGATCTGAAGGAAAAAGGAAATTATTGTCCCAGTGTGTTGTGTGGACAATGGTGGCGTTTTTCACCACGTTGTCAAAGAAGTGCTTCTTCAGCCAGTGGTCTTCATCAATCGGATTGAAAATTAAAACGATCTGGATATTTTCAACACCCCTGACACGCCTGTTTAATTCTTTAAAATCTTCATAATCCAGTTCTGAAGCTTCTTCAATTACAATCCTGGTCAGACCTTCAATGGATTTAAGCTTTTCAGGATCATCCAGGCCACTGAACAACATGATTGAACCAGACCTTTCAAAATGAATTTCCATTGGCTTCACGGTGGTTCTGATGAACTTATCCACTGAAAATTCTTTGATCCTGTTCAGGATGGAATCATACACACTGTTTTTTAAGGTGGATCCAACTTTCCGGATGAAAAGTGTCTTCTGGTAGGAATCCAGGGAAATTAAAACTTCCCTTTGTGCTGCTGTGAATGATTTTCCGGCACCTGTACCACCATAGAGAACCAGAAACCTGGTATCAATGTCACAGATCTTCCAATATACTTCAGAAAACACATCTTCATCAATGTTTAATCTGATGTTATTATCCATCTGTTCTTTTCTTTCTTACAATGTTGATTTCAAACCCACCAACAGCAGAACCATCAGCACCAGTGATTTCCTGTCTGTAAACATAACCACGTTTTTTGCCTTTGGTCTTTAATTTGAACATGACTGAAGCATTGTCAATCGGGTTTATATAATCCCGTATCGGTTCACCTTCAGCATCCATTTCATATTCACCAGGAATGGGATTTCCTTGTTTATCGGTTTTGTGGCGAAGCACATACTGACCTTTCATCAGAAACCTTAATTGACTTTCAGCAAAGTCCAGATCTTCTTCATTGATGTCATCAACGGCTTCTTTGAAGTCAGGAATATTATTGTACCATTTGTAAAATGTTGGCCTGGATATTTTGCCAGCCACACATGTTTTTGAAATATCACATGATTTGTTCCTGTAAATTTCAAGGATATTCAGCTGCTGTTCTGTGAACACATGTGGCACAACAGGAGTTTCACCAGGTTTCACAGTTTTGTTTTCTTGTATATTTTCCATATACCAAAAGTACACGAAAACTTTCTGAAACAAAAAAGCCCTTTTTACAGGACTATTTTGGTGTTTTTTCTTAAAATTTTCGTTTTTGGAACAGGTGGTTTGCTTAATAGTTGAGCATCCAAAAGGTGTTGGATTTGTTCCCTTTTCTGGAAGGGTTGTCCCCATCCTGGGTATAAAGATGAATTTTGTGCTATCTCTTTATATTCATTTTCCTGAATATATTTCATCTGGATGTTTGGATGATACTTCTTCATTCTGTTCATCTTTACGGTGTCCTTCTTTTCCCAGTATCCCTTCACTTCCACCCTGTATTCACTTTCATCTGTCCTGGTGATCTTGAAGTCTGGTTTGTAATTGTTCGTACCACGAAGGATCCCTTCAAACCAGAAGGTTTCTTTTTCATAATCCCAGTCTTTAATGGATCCCTTTTGTTTCAGAAACTCATAATAAGCGCAAAGATTTGCTTCCCACCTGGAACGAACAAACAGGACACGTTCACCAAACTGGATCCATCCGTGTTCATATCCACGTTTGATCATGTTTGGATCTTCCTGAAGCTTTTCACGGATCACTTCTTTCCTGGATAAAGCCGGTTTATTTTCTGGCAGCTTTCCAGCCACCGTTTCAGACAGTGTTTTTCTTGTAAACTTCATTCAAATACTTCTTTAAAATAACCAGCTTCAAAATCAAAATCCAATGTTTTACCATCTGTGAATTCATATTTGAAAGCTGTTGATCTAATATAAATTAAATTATCAATCATTTGCCTTTGATCAAACCAGATGTCAGACATGCCCTTTTCAGATACAAAGGTGATCACCATGCTGTCATCACAGATGATGATGGCCTTCTGGCCTGACATCTGTCCTGAATTGACCAGGATCAGATCACCTTCTTTAAAAAAGCCGGTGAAGCCTGATCCATGAAGAACTTCCTTCTTTGGTGCAAACACGGTGCAATCAGAAAGTTTTCCTTTCATTTTAAATCCAATGACCTGAAGCTGATCAACAATGCCATCCCAGTCTGAATTCAAAATGTGAATTTCCTTAATCTTCTGGTCAGAAAGTTCGACTTCAGACAGTCTGAACCTTCCTTCTGTGTTGGATAACGGGATCACCACACGGACACCAGAAAACGCCAAAGAACGCAAAATCAATTCCCGTTCCTTTGACAGTATTTCCCCCAGCTTCATTAAAGCTTTTCAATTACTGAAGTAATATCTTTCACCATTTCAGATAAACCCTTCTTCAGCTGCTCTTTATCATTATCTGTCAGATCCTTTGGTTTATCACCACGTGTTGATTTACCATTGATCCGGTGGTACAATCCACCCCTGGCTTTCAGGGTTGTATATTTTTCAGTAAACGGTTCTAATTTAACCAGCTTAAAGACTTCATTTATATTTTGCATAATCTTAAAATAATTTACTTTGTGGGTTTAAAATTTCTTTTGCTGCTTTTGCCAGCTTCCTTTCTAAATCTTTAGACCTTTGAAGATCTTCAGGTTTCCTTCCTTTGAAAAAGGTTTGCTGTGCTTCCAGGACTTCCAGAACCATTTCAGCGAATTCTTTAATGTCCATCACTTTTTGTTTGACTGGTAGATGAATAATTCAACATTTCTAAAGTCTGATAATGGCCATTCAAAGCCATCATCATAGACCACAAACCATCCAGCTTCTTTGTCATATTTCAGGATCCCTGGAACAGCTGGTCTGGTTGCTGATCCACGGTCATAAACAATGTCATAAACCGTGTATGCCCCTCCCCTATTGTAAAACACCAGTCTTCCTTTTTTGGGATAAACACGGTAAAAGATGTAACTGAAGAAAAGAACCACTAAAAATGAAGCGTAGATGGCAGCTGGAATAAATCCGGCTGCAAAAAGTATAAGTAAAAGCGTGGCCAGTGAAGTGATAACCAGGATTTTTCCTGAATGTTTTGCAAAAAAGTTTATACAGGTATTCATGTTTTTAGTCAATTTTTAGTGTCCAAATAAGATTTTTTCAAAGGATTTATTTTGTCTGGCAAACTTTATCAGCCTTTTAAGTGCTTTGAACAGGTTGCCTTCATTTTTATGGAAGACAGCAATCAGAACGGTGGCTTCCAGATCAGAATAAGAAAGATTGTCCAGGTCAGAACTGAACACCACGCTGTCATCAGTGACCAGCATTTCAAAATCAGAATCCCTGGGAACAGCAATGGTGAATTTGATATGGCTTTTGTATTTAAACAGTATTTCCTGGATCCGGTCTTTTAAAGATAGATTGCTGACTTCCTTATAAGAAGCCTTTTCAGCTTCACGGTATCCATAACCACCACCACCATAATATCCACCAGATCTGGTTGCTATCTGTTCACATGGAAGTAAACATTCAGATAACAAATTGAAGAAACTTTCAGTGACCATTACACTTTTACTGTTTTTAGAAGCTGAAGACCTGGGATGAAGAAACAGGAAACCCTGGAAGATGTCCCTGACAATTTCAGCTTTATAACTGATGTATGTCCATTCAATCTTTCCTTCAATGAAAGGATTGTTGACAGATCTTTTGCTGTGTTCCTGTATATCCCTGATAAACAGATCAGCCACTTCTTTATTTGAAGATAAAATTGATCTTCCAATATCACCCTGGACATGGCCTTGATACTGCCTTAATTCATTTAGGTTGGCATGTTTAAAGTCATAGATAAACAGTGACTTATAATGGTTATCTGTATGAATTAAAACCCTGTTTTTATAGATCTTCATGATCTTGCCTGGATTTAAATAAATCCCCACGTTTTCATCTTCAAAAATTGGTTTTTCTGCCAGGAAGTAACTGTCCCAGTTTGCAATCACTTCTTCAATCTCTTTGGTGTGTTCAATGAAGAAGGTTGTCCGGCCTTTGGTTCCGGAAATAATGGATCCATCTGAAGTCACCTTTTTTTGTTCTTTTCCTTCATCTTTGGCATTGCACCAGATTTCACGAATCACTTCCCAGGCTTTCCACTGGTATCCATAACGGGTTGTTATGTTCATTGATTTGCCATTGCAATAAATTTCTTTAAATTCCTGGCCACTGATCACTTCATCTTTTCCGCTGAAGGTGACTTCTTTTTCACCAATGAACAGCCTGAATTTATTGTCAGTACGAATCAGGTAACTGATTGCATACTTCAGGCCGGTGCCAAACTGACCAATTTTATTATTATCATTGGCTTTTGTAGTGCCACCCATTAAGGCCACCAAACGAACATCCAGTTCGCCTTTATTACTGATTTTGAAATACTTCATTTTTGATTGTAAGATTTAAAGTTCTTATTGTGCTGCTTTGGATAACTGTGTGATTTCCTCATACTTCTGAAGGCCATATTTAGCAATACTATCTTCAAATTGTTCTTCTGAATAAACCATTGACCACTTATTTGAATACCTGGCAAACATCAAACCCCTGGCTGTATTTTCATTGTCAGCTTCAATTTCAACGTAGTACCTGAATAATGATTTGCCTTCATCGGCTGTTCCTGCTGGTGCAAAGTGATTGCCACCGAATGTGAAATAATACTTTTTCATTTTGTTAGATTTTTAAGTTCGTATCAAATATAAACAAATATTTATAATTGTATAAATAAAAGTTTATTTAAAACGGTGAACCGTTGTCATCCTGATCCGGATCCAATGTATAACCTGAAGCTGTTGGAAAGTTAATTCCAGATTGAACTGGCTTATTTGAATGAACAGTGTGTAAATCCGGATGATCTGATAAGGTCATTGTGTTCAACTTCAGCATTGTTGGAATGATCATGGTTTCACCTTCCCTTTGTTTGGCAATGATTAAGGCCAGAAGATCCTTTGGCAGAATATCCACATTAAAGTGTCTGAATTCTACTGGATCAGTGTATCCATAGTATTCTGGTCGCCACAGAAAGATGATGGTGTCAGCATCCTGTTCAATTGCCCCTGAATCCCTTAAATCAGATAGCTGTGGTAATTTATTACTTCCTGGTCTGCTTTCAACAGCACGGGACAACTGACAAAGGGCAATGATAGGAATCTGAAGTTCTTTGGCCACTTGTTTCAGTTTACCGGATATTTCAGATACTTCAGCTTCTTTATTGAAGGATCCTTTTGATCCCTTCATTAATTGCAGATAGTCAATAATAATGGCCTTTAATCCGTGTTTGTGCTTCATAATTGTAGCTTTTGCACGGAAACGGTCAATATTTAAAGCCGGTGTGTCATCAATGAAAATTTGTGCTTCAGAAAGATCACCATCAGCACTGAACAGAACCTGTGCTTCAGCAGTGGAAAGCCGGTTGTATTTGATCTTTTTACTTTCCAGACCTGACACCTGTGCCTGGAATCTGGTGTAAAGTTGTTTTGCTGACATTTCCAGGGAAAACAAAGCCACTGGTTCCTTCAGCATCAAACCAATGTTTTTGGCAATGGCCAGTGCCACCGCTGTCTTTCCCATTGCTGGTCTGGCACCAATTATGATCAGCTGTTCTTCCTGAAGACCACCAATGGCTTTATCCAAATCAGTCAGGCCGGTGGAAAGTCCCAGTGTAACCTTTTCACCTGGATTTTGTTCCCTGTCTTTGATAGCACCCATAGCAAGTTCCGAAATATGGACTTCTGATTTGGTCACAGTGCCCTGTTGCAGTTCATCCAGAATCCGTGTGGTGTTGGTCAGTACATCAAATGGATCCGCAAGTTCATAACAGTTTTGAATTCCTTCAGAAAAGCAGCGGATCAATTCACGCAAAAGGAAAGCCTGGTAAACTATCCGTGTGTAATCATGGATATGGGATGGATTATTTGCTTTGTCCATCAGGTACATCACGGACATTACACCACCAATGGCTTCCAGCTTTCCTGTCTTTCTTAATTCTGCAATTACCGTGATGTTGTCCACCTTTTTTGAAGAAATGTGAAGATTGATCATAGCTTCACAGATCATTTTGTGGTTTTCATTGTAGAAGATTTCAGGCTTTAAAAGGTCAATGACCATCACAATGTGTGTTGACCATGAAAGCAGTGTTCCCAAAAGGGTTTCTTCAGCTTCAATTTCCTGTGGTGGTACTTTACCCAGTGAAAAATTTGGCTGTGTTAAATTCCGTTTCTTTTTATCGAAATCAGTTTTTTTGTCCTGTGACATTTGTATAAGATTTAAAAGTTCAGTGCAATTATAAACAATTGTCTATAATTAAAGGGATATTTTTTGTTTTTGTTCTTCTTTTGGTTGTTCCTTTTCCACACCACGTGTCCAGTTTCTAGCTGCTGCTTTCCAGTCTTTCATTTTGTTCTTTCCAACCAGCCAACCCTTTGAAGTGTAGAAGTCAAAAAAGCGGTCAGTTTCAGCCGGAAATCCCAGCGCAATAAAATATTCTTTTACAGCTTCTATGGTTGGAACAATGAACTTTTTTGATTTTTCTTCAGAAATTTTGTCTTTGCCTTCATTACCGTTAGGTAATGATATATTATTATTTGTATTATTAATAATAGTTTTGCCGTTTTGGTCAAACTGGTTTTGCTGTTTTGGCAAATCTAGTTTTGCTGTTTTAGCAAAACTGGAATTAAGCATCAATGCAATGGGTTTTTCGCAGATAGTGATGTGTAATTTGGCTGGTGAACCAAATAATTTGGTCATAATCAAACCACGTGCTGTAAGGTCAGCAAGGATCCGTTTTTGCACCCTGTATCCAATACTGAAAGTTTCTTCAATACTGGTAGATGTGTAAAAAAACCAGTGCCTGTCATTTCTGAACAATGTTGCAGATCTGCCTTGAAAATTATAATACTTTTCAATTAGATCCGTTAAGACAACAGCACTTTCAATACCCAGTTCAATGACCAGCCTTTTATTGATCTGCCAAAAGGCATCCTGTGTTAAACAGTTTTTGATGTATTGCATGTGTAAGTAAGATTTAAAAGTTCAATTTAAAACCCAGCTGTGAACTGGGTTTTTATTTTTTTAAGCTGCTTTCAGTTTTTTTGATCTTGAAGGTTTTGCTTCTTCGTTTTCAATTCCGGCTTCAGCTTCAATGTCAATTGCATTTCCTGTGTTTTCAGGGAACATGGTTGTTTGTGGGTTTTCTGCCACTTTTCCTTCCATGTACAGTTCCACTTCATTCATGAATCTGAAAACACCTTTGTTCAGGTATTCAGCATAAACATACCCATCGTCAAAGTTATCCATATTGATCATTGGTGACAAGTTAATAACTTTTCCGCTTTTCAATACTTTCCGGCCTACCAGAACCACATGTCTTTGTTCAGATTTTTCCTTTACATGGATACCTGTCACTTTGAAACCATCCAGGCTGGCATCCTTCAAAGCCTTTTCTTTTTTAAAATATTCATTGTTAAAATCTTTTGAAGATCTGAATTCAGTTTCAATCAGAAGATGTGGCACCAACAAACGCAAAGCAATGAACATATCTTCATGTGGTGTTTTTGGTGGGTTTTTGGCTGAAGGTGTGATGATGACTTCATTGCTGGCCATTGTCAGGACTTCATCATAAAGGATTTCCATTGAAAAATCACCTTTTTTCCCAGCTTTCACTTTTGCTGTTTTTAATACGTTTTCAACGTTTACTTCTTTTACCTCGTTAGACATACTTTTAAAATTTAATTGTGAATTGATTTATTATTTGATTGTTTTGAAATTTAATATTTGATCCATAAGATCCATTCCAGCATACAGGATCCGCTGGTTCAATAATTTGATGTCTTCATCAGTTAACCTGGATATAAGTTCAGATCTTCCACTGTAAACACCTGTTGCAATTGCTGAACACACAGCCAGCCTTTCTTCATAAACATTTTTAATCCCATCAAAAATGTCAATCTGGTCTTTTGGTTTTGTCGGCTTAATTTCAGCCGTTTTAAAGGACTTTAATTTCAAAGTGATGTCGTTACCTGATTTACTGGACATATTTGAACTGTGGTCAGCTGATAGTGGTACATCCATCAGTAAAGGGTTGTTTAACATTACATCCTTTTCTTTTTTCATCTGGATATTCCTTAAACGGATAAATTCAAGTATCTGGATGGCCATCTTTTCTGTGGCCTGGAACGGCTTCACACTTAAATACACACCATGTTTTTCTGGTGATGACCTGATGAAACCCATTTTAGTCAGTGCCGTTCCCATTGATCCACTGACACGGTGTTCCGTAGCCAGTCCATCCATTGAAAATTTATCACCTTTTCTGATTTTCAAAGTGACATCCTGAAGGAAACCTTTCACCTTCAGGACTGTCACTGGTCTGATTTGATACTTTCTTTCCATTGCTGGCTGGTTAATCGTTCAGGTCAATTGGATTTAACAGCTTATGTGACCAGGATGGCTGTTTCATTTTGATGATCCCGTGGTGGCCTTCTTCAGCTAAACTTTCATAACCTGGATAAAGGTTTTTATCAATACATTCCTTCGCTGTGTCCAGTGCATATCTGTATTTATGCTTTCCGTTCTGAAGATCTTCAGGTGACCACCAGAAGACAGCTGGCTGGTATGGTGCCACGGTTTGAACCATGATCATGATGGTGGCATTGAATTTCTGTTTGGTCACATTGCTGATCACTTCCTGATACATGCCTTCAGATAGTTCATAACTGAAACGGGCTGTATCTGACATGAACTTTTCAGCAGTTGGTGAAGCTGTGCTTTTTACAGAAATGATGGCATTCACACCAATATTTTCTTTGATATTGAAGGCATCCGGTCTGACCTTCACACGGATACCGGTTTCTTCATCCACACCATAGAAGGAAGTTTCCACCATTGCACCTTTCATGATCTTTGGAATGATGCCACGGCCATAGGTTCTGTAATTACGTTCCACTATATCAATGATGATTTTGTGATCTTCCTGGATCATCATGAATTTGCAGTTGTCTTTTTGTTCCTGGATATAATCCTTCATTTCAGTCAACTTCATGGAATCGAAATTGAACACCCGTTTGTCACGGTTCAGTTTCTGGTAAAACTCACAAAGCCTTTTGCAGCCTTCTTTTGAAGCCAGGCTGGCCTTTGGTTCCACTTTTACTTTTTTGAACAGCTTTGGTTCCAGGAAGGCCATGTGAATAAAGGTTCCCAGTTCAAAATGTTTTTTATCTTTTTGGAATAATCTGGAACGATCATTCAAATAGAAAAAGAAGTTTGCCGGATTTTTCAATACTTCCTTCAGTCCAGAAGAAGGAAGGTGTTTTGATGCCAGGTAACTGGACATTTTATCCCTTTTAACCTGGCCATTTTTTGAAAGTTTCCTGACAGTGATCTTCGTTGCCGGCTTATCTTCATTTTCCGTGATGAAGTCAATCATTTCAAAAATTTCAGGATATTCAGTCATAGGTGTTGGCATAACCAAACCAATTGAAGCGTTTTGAAGAAGTGATGGATCCATGTCCATCACTTCATCCATAAATGGGTTTACTCTGCTGCTCATTACCCTAGATTTAAAGTTTTAACAGTAAAAATGTTTGTGGATCCCTGTGAAGTGCTATTCTTTTTCTTTCCTTCAAAGGTGATTTCCAGTGGTGTTCCTTTTGCCAGACCACGGACTGAATCAACCAGCACCATCTGACCAGCAATGAAAGTTTCTGTTTTACTCATAAATCCAGCACAGATCACTTTTTCACCTTCTTCATTTGGAACTTCTTTCAGTCCCATAAAAAAACATCTGATCGGTTCACCAGCCACCCAGTCTTCCTGTTTTTTGTACTTGATTGTAAGGGACATTCCAGTGACAGCACTTTCAAGTTTTCCCAGTGCTTCTGTGTTTGGCATTACCAATGTTACATCAGTCATGTCTTCTGTTTTTGCTTTTTGATTTTCCATTTTGTTACTTTTTTGTGATTGATTTGGGTATTTGTTATTAAAATCTTTTGTATACATTTGTGACTTCTACAACAGGAAGGTCATTCTGACTAACCTCATTGTAAGATTTATAAGTTCAGGAGAGGGATGAAGACAGGATGTTTTCATCCTTTTCTGTTTTATCGGCCTGGACAAAGAATCTGACAGCAGTCACAAAATCTAAATTATTGGCAATGGATCCTTCAAAGGTGATCACCGGATTTTCAATTCCAGAAAGGGATTGTTCCCTGTACTTTTTCACCTGTTCAGCCAGTTGATGTGGGTATCTGAATTTTATCCATTCGTGAACAGATTGCTGTTCAGCTGATGGAAGGACATTTCCCATTTCATTGTTTAAATGAATCATGATAGTAAGATTTATTGTTCACATCAAAAGTATAAATAAAAATTTATATTCCAAATAAATTTCAAAATAAAAAAAAGGGTTGCCTGTGAAGCAACCCCTAATTTATACAGTATGGCTTTAATTACCATAACCCTTTGATTTTCATTAAAACCCCAGCACCGATAATTAAGGCTAGGGAAACAATTATCCATGTTTTATTTCCACTGGCTTTCTTTTCTTCAACCAGCTGTTCATTTTTTTCTTCAATCCTGCCTTTTTGAACGTTTAAACTATCTCTGGCCTTCTTCAGTTCATGATTTAGAAGAAAAATCTTTGCCGTGTCTTCAATTTTGATGGTGTCAGGTGTACATTCAATGGAAGGTGGGCATTTTACATGTCTGTCTGGTGCCCTGACCTTTGTGCCATCCGGACACGGAATGGAATCCCCTGGAAGATAAATGGTCTGTCCTGGAATGGTGTCACGTTTACCAGGAAGAAACACAGTTTTAACTGGAAATTTATCTGTACACAATTTCGCAAGTTCAGCAGGGTTTTCATTGAAAAATTTGGAAGACCTGGCCAGTTTTTTATTGTATGATGAACAGGATGCAAAAAGCATGGCCAGGCACATCAGAAGTAAACAGTTTTTGATCATGATGATGGATTTTTAGGTTCTGAAATGATGGTTGTGGTGGTGGTGCCTGAATTTTCAGGTGTCTGTAATACTGTTTCATTTGTGCCTTTTTTATCCCGTGTGGCGTTGCTGCCTAAAAGATAACCGATCCCACCGGAAACCGCTGTTGACAGCCAGAAGATCAGTGCTGTGTCTGCAATCCTTTCAGCTGTTTTAATAGGCATGTAAATGATCAGGAAGATGGTCAGGATCATTCCAAAAAAGCACAGTCCGGAAATAAACCAGAACACATGGAAAAAATGATTATTACCTTTTTCCATTACTTCAGGTATTTATTGGACACCCATCCTTTTGTTCCTGTTTCGCAAATAAAGACTTCTGACCAGTTATCTTTTTTCGTTAACACATTTACTTCACTTCCTTTTAAAAGTGTTCCGGTGACAGGGAAATCAACACCAGCGCCTGATCTAACATTCAGAACATCAGCGGTGACTTTCAATTTCTCCACACCAAACACTGATTGTCTTAATTCAGCCATTGGAAAGTGTTTCCCTGGATCAATCTTTCTTCCAGGTGATATGTCTGAATGTCCCAGGATTTCAGTCAGCTTGTATTCCTTCACCAGTGCCTTTGCCACTTCAGTCAAAACATCCAGCTGGATCTGTGTGTATGGCTGGGATCCGTTGTTCTGTAATTCAATACCAATGGAATGACTGTTCAAACCACTGATCCCTTTCCAGTAAGATTGACCAGCGTGCCAGGCTACGGTGTCAAAGGGAACCAGCTGAACCACCTTCCCTTCCCTGGAAATATGAAGGTGTGCTGAAACCTGTGAAACCTCGCTGGCCATCCAGCTGATAGCACCTTCAGCAGTGGATGAAGCATCATAATGAATGACCAGGAATTTATGGAATAGTTTTCCACCCGTGTTTGGGCTTTTTCTGAATGGAACCGGTGTTCCGTTGTCCAGGGACAAAATGTGTGAAATTGATTTCATTTTTCGTGATTTTCTTTACAGTTATGTGAATTTATTCACAGTAAAGGTACACACAAACCAGAAATAAAAAAGGTGATCACATTTCTGCAACCACCCCAGTTCAAAAGACCATTTAAGACTTATCTGTCCCCTTTTATATAGGATCTTAATTTTTCATAGAAAGTCAAAGTAAAACCAATTTCACGGTATAGGATAAAAATACAAAGTGGAAAGAAAATTGAAAAGATTGTCCAGGGAAAGATCTGTTTGATCACCTGGCCATTCCATAGGTTGTTCATCATGACAAACATGGCCAGCATGGATCCAGCGAACAATCCCACTGAAGCACGGTAAAAGGCTGACCTGAATGATCGTTTGAAAAGCCTTAATCTAGCCGATAAACTTTTATTCAGGATCCTGGAAGTTTTCACAGACCTAGCATCTTTACAGATGGTGACTTCCATTAACAGCAGGGATAAAATTCCCCATTCAAACAATCCAATTAAATTGGCAAACCATAAAGTTACAAGTGATAAATCATTCATCTTCTTTTTTGTTTTTCTGACCTTTTACTAATTGGTTTGATAAGAAAGGCAATAAATCTGTCATCATCCAATCTGAAGCCGGTCTATGCAAAAAGGCCATTGCCATAATTACAAACGGGTAAAATTTATTTAATAATTCGTTTTCCTGAAGAAATCCACTGACCATCATGCACACAAACAAGGCCACAATGCTTTTTGGAAGGAATTTTTTGAAACTGGTGTTTTCGTTTTTTAAGATCTGATAACTTTCTTGAGCCACCACCCCAAACAACACACAAAAAAAGAAGATAGCTATTCTTTGATTTTCAATTAGAAGTTGGATAAGGTCTTTCTTACTCATTAGGTGGTTATTCATCTAGGTTAAAAACCTTAAATATTTTGGCATAAATATAAGTAAAAAGAAAACGCCACTCCAAATTGCTGGAATGACGTTCTTTAATACAAGTACCATGAAAATTTTAAATTGTTTCAACAATCGGGTTGTCCACAGCTTCTTCAGTGAACTTGTTTTTCCAGGTCAGTGTTCCATTAATTGCAACAACTTCGTCTGTTCCTCTGGCCAGAACAACATCCATTGTAAGTGTTGCACGTTGGATGCCTGAATTCCCACCGAATAAAAGACCACCGTGAATTCCATACCAGAATTTAACAATGGATCCACATTCTGAAGCCCTTTGGAATGCAAGGTTTTCTGGTGTGATTTCATCAATAGTGAAATTCAAAGTGTGATCTTTCCTGATCACTTTTGATCTTTGGTTTGATAGTTCTTTGGTCACTGCTGCTGGTGCTGGTTTATCAGCTATCACAGTCAAAGGTCTGATCAAATCACCAACTGGTGTGGTGTTCGTTGGCGCATTTGGGACAACGTTGGTTTCTGATAAACGCTTTCCCCATTCAATTGGATCAGCAACATCTGTGAAATCAGCTGCTGAAGGTTTAGCAATGTAGATTTTGTTAATTTCAGAAGCCACTGAATTTGGGTTGCAGTTATCGAAGGCAACAACTGGAAGATCTGTTGAACAATCAACTGGGCAAATTGGATCCATAATTTTAAGTTAAAAAAGTAAATAGTTAGACAAATATAAATTATAATTCTTATTAATCATTAAAGCATTAATGGCTCTAGAATCAAGCAATGCAGTAAAAAACCTTTTTTTAGCCTAAACTTTAAGGTAAAATTGTTGCTGGATCACTAAAGGTGTCACCGTAAAACCTACCACCTACATCAAAGGCTTTGGTGTACAGATCGAAGTCAATAGCTTCAACTTCTGCGTAAGTTCTGCCAGATACAGTCAAATCTTCTATGTATGTTCTATACAATACCATTGACCATCCTTTGTGAATTGTAAATGATCCGTAAGCGGTTTCATTACCTACATAAAACAGCCGGCCTAAAGGATTGACAGGTGAACCAGTTACACCCGTGAATCCACTGGAAGTAAATTTATTTCCAGTGGTGTTATACCACGGTGCCAGTCCAGGTGATCTTTTTCCACCCAACCATCTTGACGGTGTTGCACCATCAGGTGTGTTGGCCAGTGCATTTGCATTGTAGTAATAATTACTAGTGTTTTGCATAAAATATGCAAACGCTGACGTTGTTGTGTCGGCTAAACGTGTGTTTCTAAGCCAGTGTGACATATAAAATTTATGGCCATTATTACCAGCTATGTAATCTCTGATTTTTAAGGGCATTTCTATCTGTAAATATTGGCTTGCCACATCATTAACCTTAGACATGACGACATGTAGTCCCTTTTTTGCAGTCCTTTCTACTTTCATGCCAGAAGCAGCATATCCGGTTAGTTTATAAATAGGTTTTACTCCCGTTTCGTCACTGCCGGTCATTATTGCGGATGTATCTTTTGCAATATTATTTAAAGCGTAATCCCCAGAAGTGGGTGAATTTTCAATCCCTAATCTTGAAGCATCAAGCAACACCAAACTTCCAGGTGACAAAAGTGAATCTGGGTATAATACAGGTAATGTTTGGTCTGTTGCTGCAACTTGCAGTTTAATCATTTTTCCGTTCATGTTGTTTTTGTTTTATTGTATGTATCCTAATTCTTTAAATCTTCTATAAATTAAATTTGCTAGTACCGTGTAACCCACTCCTAATAAGTGAACAGCATCAAATAATAAAGAAGGTGGCATTTTACCAGCTGCCATAGCAGTAATATCTGCTTGTGTTGGTGTTATACCTGCATCAGAAAGGCCATAAACAGAAGCATATTCCCTCCAATTTATATACTTCTGACCAAAAGCATCACTCATGGCTTTTTCTAATGAAGCCCTTTCAGATGCTGTTCCTGAATGCAAACCTATTAATATGTAATTATTACAGTCACTAAAATCAATCATCCTTTTATAGTAATCAACCAGTTCAGCATCAGTTGAGTACCCACCATTTTGACCAACCCAAAGAACTTGCGCAAATGGTTTTCTGTATTTTTTTGCAGCTGAAGTGGTTAATATTGAATTTGCTATTATTTTTTTACTCTCCGTTGCTGCAACATTCCTTTTAATTGTCCACGATCCATTGGGATCTGTTGAATTTGCACCAACCCATGTCAGTGTGCATTCTATCCCTTGTATATAACAAGGATTAACAGAAAGTCCCACACCAGCACCTTGTTTTAGCATTGAAACTTCAGCACCATATAAAGTATTTCTGATTTTATTAGAAGCTACCGTTGAAATAGTTATTGGACTTGTATCCGCTGGAAGTATAAACTCCTGTGTAATTACAGCAGGAACACCACCCTGTCTGGCTGCAATGGTTGGTGCTGTTTCACCACCAACACCATTATTAATCACTTTGAAATTTCCACCCAATAAGGATCCCAACACTATTGGATAAGTCACCCCACTACCACCAGCACCAGCTGTAAGGCTATCACCATAAGTCAGAACTTCAAGTTCTTGAGTTTCCGGCTTAAAAACAACTGAACCATCTGTTTTTATTCCCAATAGAATTCTGTTTGATGAATCAAGTATTGCATATATATATCCAGATGAAGGATCCAATGGCTGTAACATGTTGGATTTAAGATCTTCAGTTAAATGCGCTTCATTAATACCAGCCTTCTTCAAAGCAGAACCAGGAATGTTTTCAGAAAGCCATTTTGATATTTCAAAACTACCATCCAACCTCCAACCACCCAAAAATCTGTTTAACGAATCAACAACTGGAAATAAATAATCTATATATGGATTATCTTTAAAAACAGCATCAGCCTCATTAAAAACCACTAAATTTTCATCATTAAAACCACCTTTCCACCAGTAAGTGACATAATTTCCTTCTGCACCTATATTCACCCTTTTACCATCCCTTTGATTTTTGCCGTTTACAACAGTGCTTTGAATTGCCTGATTTGCATCCGACACGGTTAAAAACCTACCACCAAAGTCAGCAAAATCTTTGGTCATATATCCAGTTAAATCAATATTGATATTTGCAACTGACCAGTTTCCAGCATTAAACATCAGAAATCCGGAAACCCCTGTAATGGTTTGGTTTCCGAAATTAGGATATACACCAGGCTCACCAATCCAGAATTCAGGTGATGAAGGAACACCTGGATTTGTTGCTGGAACAGCCTTTCCTTTGAAGCCAAGCGTGGAAGATAATTTGTCACTTTGCATTATCCAGGTTAAATTTCCAGGTGCTTCCGGAACAGAAGTGTTGTTGTTTATAGTAGATCGGTAAATCCTTTCTTTATAAGAAACGAAATAATCAATATCATACTTCCCTTTGTTAGCTTCACCCTGTGACCACGTTCCAACCAGTTTAGATAAATAAGCGTCTGGACTTGTTCCATCTGTAAAAAAGAAGATGGAATAAATCAGATCAATCATGTTTTTATAGGACAACGTTCCACACTGTGTCAGCTGGTCAATGATTTCCTGTCTTGTTCTTTGTGTAGGCATTTTATTTGTGTTTAAGATTTTAAATTTAATTAACAGTTGGTTTTTATAATGTCCTGGTCAAATATACTGAATGTCAGTTGAACCGTATCCAGTGCCCCACCTTCAACTTTATCCGGCTTATAAGTGATGTCCCTGACCTGGTATTCATTACCATTGTGTTTGATCACAATATGTTTCAAGGTGGTCAGGTAGGCCAGGCCTATTGAAATACTATTTGGAACAGGATCCAGTTCAATGTTATAATTAAAGATGATGACAGTCCTTAATTTGATTTGCCTTTCATAGCCATCTTTGGTGAATTCCTCTGTGATGTCCGGTGTGACATTGGTGATGAAGGAATTGAAAAATGATCTATATCTGAAGCCATCTTCAAAGTTTCTTCCATTGCTGTTGGCATCATCCCAGGCTTCAATTTCCATTGTGATTTCCTGATCACAGATCCCAGTTCCAGGAACATGGAAGACTTCAGAAAAATAGGATTTACCATCAACAGCCACTTCAAAATAATAGAAGCCTGAAGGGATCACCAGTGGTTCAGTGGCACCACTTTCACGGTCAAAAGTAAACTGTTCACCTTTATACACCACCCACTTCTTTGATCCGGATGTTTTGAACTTCACTTTGTCGGAATTGTACTGAAGATCCACATCAAATTCATACACAAAGCCCTTTATTTTTACATAATCAATGGCCACGGCTGTATTTGGAACAGCAATCTGAAAAGGGATGTGCCTGTTTCCTGGACTTAAAAACTTATAAAGCCCATCACTGCTTTCTTTGAACCTTTCCTGTTCAGAAACCCTGTCAAAGAAGGGTAAAGGTTGTATTAAATTTATCATGCTATAATTGTGTAATTAGGTGAAGGTAATATCTGATTTGTTTTGTCATAGGTATAAGTGTAAGTTGATCCAGGGCACCCGTAGTAATTGTAATGAGAAATAGCACCTTCCACAATATAAGCCGTTCCGGAAACGCTCCTTTCATATTCAAAAACACCAGCACCATCACCGGTTATGGTTTCCTTTATTTTCAACATCAAACCATAGCCAGTGACATCCAGTGGCTGTGTTCCTGCTGCATCAGAATAGAAATTAATGTACTGATCATATATGGTCTGATTTCCAATGACAGTTTCATCTGTTGGTATTGCCATCATTTGCATCATTGGTTCTTCACCGCCACCTGAACAGTTCTGTGTGATGTTTACCTGTTCCTGGTTTAATTTTCTGTACTTCACATAAACCTGTTGCAACGGGAAAACAGTGATGGAAACACGGCCTGTGTCAGTGTTGTTATTGGAATCTTTCAGCGTATAATCAAACCAGTCATTTCCGGTGAAATTTGCCGGTGGCGTATAAACACAGGATCCTGAAGCATAGATCTGAACAGATCCACCGGCTGAAGTGGCCTTTGTTTCCGGTACAACAGAAAGGGCACCGGCACCAGTGTCATTGGAAAGAACATTGCCAATGGTCAGCGGTCTATTTTGACCAGTGCTGAAGGCTTCATCCCCTGCTATTGGAATAGGTGATCCAGGATGAACAGTTATAGCAACCTGGCCATTGTTTGAAGGTGCTTGCCATCTGTCTTTGAACCTGTAAATGATCAGATCCTGACCAGTGAAGCCAGTGTTTGGTTTGTACCTGATTTTTCCGTTTACAACGGATACTGTTCCGGATGCACTTTTGTACACAATTTCAAGTGTTGCAGGATCCACCACACCTTCATCATCTTCATCATTGGCCAGCACATCAATATCAATGGCCAGGTTCATGAAGGTTTCAGCCACATCAGGAACAGCCACCGGTGGATCATTGGTGGAAAGTCCTTCATCAGCTGGATACAGCAATGTTAAGGTCAAATTTTCTTTATACAGATCAAAAGAAGCTTCAGCCACGGATCCTTCACCTAGTTCAGTAGCAACCAGGTTTTCCGGATCAAAGTCTTCACCACAACAAAGGGAAACATCCAAAGTGACTTGTTTTTTGGTAGGGATCACAGTGATGGCTGATGTGGGCACATTGTTCATTGAAAAAGCATAAAACACCCTTTCATGTCGCCAAAAGTTTTTGTGTAAATGTGCCCATGACAAATAATTGTTCAGGTAATTTCCACCCATGATGGTTCCTTCAGTGATGATTTCATTTTTATCATTACAGGCAACCAAAACAAAACCATCATCACTGATCACCTGGCTGTCTGAAGCTGGGTTGTTCAGTGCCAGTGTCACATCAGTCATGATGTTTTCAACAATCCAGTCCTTATCTTCTTTGTCACCCTGTCCCACACATGAATTTGAATACACAATGGGCACCCCTTTAAAGTCACCATATTGATATTTTTCATCAGCAAACTGGAAGACTTCCCTTCTGGGCATGTTGTCTATATCATAAGAATATTTCCTTTTTCCGGATCTTAATCTTTCATCCCTTCTTCCAACCAGGTTCAGTCCAATACCTTTCCTGAAGTATGACACGTGTTCAATGATAAAATCACCTTTTTCATCAATATCCCACTTCAGCTGGAACATATTGCATATATCTTTATTAAGCTTATCAAATGTTAAAAGCCCAATACTGGCATTACTGGTGCTATTTGGCCTTTTTACATCTGATTTCTGGAAGATGATCAGGTTGTCCACCTTTGATTTCTCACCGGTTACATAATTTGTGTCATTAAATGGACTGTATGCAATCCCACCTGTTCCCATGTACAGCATGATTTCTTTCTTGTCAGCATCATAATATTCATAACGGACAAAGTGAACATTTGCAGGAATGTCTGCAATCTTTACCGCCACTGAAGATCCTGGAACCGGTGGCGCAAGGGAAACAAAGTTTTTGTTTGCATCATAAAAGCCATTGATGTCCCTGCCACCCAATGTCCCAGGGTTTTGAAGCCATAATTCTTTTCCAGGGATCACCCTGATGAAGTCTGTCACCTTATTGAAAACATCTGCATTTGGAATGATCTGTCCCTGTTCATTTAAATCAGCGTATGGTGTTGATTTCAAAGGATTAATCAGATTTACATTCATCAAAGGATCAGGATCCCAATTGAAGAAACGGGACTTCACACGCATTGGAAAACAGGCCATGTTTGCAAAACCCTGATACACTTCCTGAAGTTTTCTTCCATTGTCAATGGTTCCACCTACCTGATAATCATAACCATTGTCATACTGGCCACCATAGGATCTGAAGCCATACAAAGCCGGTGGTTTTGCGTACCTGTCCACGCCAATGGAAACCCAGGGATGTGTTAAAGGAACTGTTGATGTGATCACTTCCCTGACATAAGTGATGTTAAAAGTGTTCTGGTCAGGGAATTCAGGGTTGTTTACTGAATAATAACTTTTTATTGTCCATCCATCAGCCTGGTCACCGGATCCACACCATTCATTTCCGGAACCATGTGCCCCTGAAGAACACTGAAGTGTTTCAATGGTGCCCTGAACCAGTTTCACGGTCTGGTTTGTATAGGCAATAGAAAGGATGTTCTGTTCTACGCTTTTATTCTCATTATAACAGGTATAATTGTCTTCCACTTCAGCTTCAATTGAAGCGGTGCATTGATCTGGATCCCAGTCAGCATTGTTCAGAAGTAACCTGGCCACAAAGAATGGATTGAAGTCAGAACCACACTTCTTTTCCACTACCAATGTAATGGGATCACACCTGTACTGTGATGTTTCAAAGATCCAAAGCCAGTGAAAGTCTTCACCCATGAACAACATCTTTCCTTTCAGTTCTTTGCGGAAATAAGCGTTTTCTTCACCTTTTTCCCATGAAACAACTAAAGCGTTCCCATTTGCAGGGAACACTTCCTTTGAACCAGTCCGGCCAATTGCAGTGAATTTATATTTTATTTGGTCTTCCATATCTTCTGTTTATGATTTTCATTGTGAATTACCAGGATGTAATCACCCATGTCCATGATGGCTGGTGTGGTCTTCTTTTCCATCTTTGCCAAACGGCTTTCAATAGCCTTCAGATAAGCTTCTGATTTGCTGGATCTGTCCACCACCACTGTTCTGGATGTTTCAACTATGGAAACATTATTCTGGCTGGCTTCTTTTGAACTTTCCATCTGTGCATAAACACCAGTACCATGAAGTAATTCCTGAATTGAAGTATCAAACATTGACAGGCCACTGAAATCATCAGCATTAATGGCCTTCAACAGTTTACGGTGTTTAGCTGAAGACTTTCTTTTGATGACTTCTTCACCTTTTTCAATTTCCAGGATCCCACCATCATTTCCATCCATAGAAATGTATTTGTTCCCACCTTCAGAATGGAGTTTTCCACCGGCTGTTCCACCATCAGCCAGTTTGGTGGCATTAAAGGCCGTGATTTTGGCAACGGTAAAGGCACCAAACATGGTGGCAATGGCAGCAATGGCCAGCGGAACACCAATAATTGGGATTTTAGAAAACACTTTAAAGATGTCCGTGGATGCTGTGATCAAATTGGATCCCTGTGCAACACTGTCAGCGATAATTTGCACCCTTTGAAGTGCCTGTTGACGTTTTTGCGCTTCTTCCTGCTGTTTTAACAGTTCATCCCTTTGTGCTTTTTGCGCCTGAAGTGTCTTCTGTGCATTCTCATAATTGTTGGCATACCCTTTATCCATCAGATCTTTTTCCCTGTCCACGGCTTCTTCCTGCTTGTTGATCAGTTCATCAATTGCATCAATTTCTTCTTTAATGATGTCCACTTTTGCCTGTGCAGCTTCAGCCAGACCACCGAACAGATCAGAAGTCACCTGGCCAGCCATTGCAGCTGCATCAGCATAATCCATCAGTTTATCACCGTTAATCCCTAAATAATCAAACAGGTCACCTTTTTTGTCTTTCCCAATGGCATTCACTTCATCCTGTGCTTCTTTGATGGCTTTCATCAGTTTGTTGACTTCTTCAGTTTTGGCTGGATCCGTAGCAATCAAAGCCAGCCTTTTCTTTGCAAATTCAATGTTTATCTTCAGGATCTCTGTCTGGGTTTCCCTTTCAAAAGAAACTTCACTTTGATTTTCCCTTTTCTTCCTGGCATATAGGCCAGACAAAGCCAGATCTTCCTGTTTCTGAAGACTTTCATCCATTGATTTGATCTTCACATCAGTCACTTCTTTTTCCTGCTGGATCACCAGTAATTTTTCCACTTCAGTGGTCATTGTTCCGGCTTTTTTTGCGTTCTGCCTGATCAGGTCATATCTTTCATTGATGGCGTTAATCTGTGCATCCGTGTCATCTTTTAAAACACGTGCAATTTCACGCTGTGATGATTGTCTGGCCTTCAGGTCATCTTCTTCACCTTTTTTAATGATAGCTGTGACACGGGATTTTGACTGGCTTTCTTCTTCTTCAATTAAAGCATTGATCTGTTTAACCAGTTCAGGAAATATGGTTCTTCTGTTTTCCAACTCCCTGACACGGTTTTGTGATCCAACGGTTTCAGCTGCAACAGCCTTTGTGGTGGCATCTTCAATTGCTTCAATCTGTGAACTGTAAAAATCATTTTCCAGTTTTACACGTTCCGCATTTAATTGCTGTATACGCTGCAACCTTTTGTTTTCGGCCTTTTCATCTGCTTTATCCCTTCTTTTCTCGGCTTTTCCAGTGATTTCATCAATTTTCAACTGAAGTGCATCAGCTTCATCCAGCAATTTTTGCCTGTCTTCAGCGTTTCCACCTTCAATGCCAGGGATGATGTTTTTTGCAGTGGCACGTAAATCAGTGACCTTTTGTTCCATTTCAACCACAGAAAGGATGCCTTTTGCCGTTCTTTCAGCCTTTGCACGCTCCATGTTCTGATCCTTCAGGTTTCTTAAAACATTTTGAGCAGCAACCAACTGTTCACCAAAAGCCTTTCTGTCATCATCAATTTTCCTTTTACCACGTGTGGAAAAGGCACCATCATATTCATTTAAAACTTTGGTGTATTTACTGGAAAGTTCCTGAACCAGCTTTTCCTGGTTATTGATCAGTATGCCCAAAGCACGTGAACTGGCATTTGAAAGATCCCCAAATTGCTGTTGTGCTTTACTGGTTAATTCACCAATAATTTTATTATCAGCAATATTGGGATTGAACATCCTAGCAAAGAAGCCAGCCACAGCCAGCTTTGCATTTGCCCAATTTGTTGACATCCTTCCAACTTTATCAGATAAGGTGTCCACGTAAGCACCTGAACTTTGCATTTCCCTTTCAATCAAATTGGAAACAGCGGTGGTGAAATCACCTGTCTTTTTAAACTCCTTTTGAATGTCAACAATAGAAATCCCTAAATTATCAATGATCCTGGAAGATTTCCTTCCAAGACCATCAATGATGTTGTTCGTTAATTTGTTGACATCTTCACCGGTTGCAGCTGCCCTTTGTGAAGCAAAAGCGAGGAAACCACCCAGTTTTTCAATCGGGATATTAAAGTTATTAGCCTTCACAGTCAGCTTTTCCAGTTCCAGATCAGCCACAAAGCCATCTGTTTCTTTCCTTAACTTTTTCATAGAAGCACTATCACCCAGCCTGGAAAATGCACGTTCAATACCTGAAGCCTTCACACCCAAACTGAACAGTTCCTTTCCGAATTGGACAACGGTGGTCAAAGCAAAGGCAATACCCAAAGCTGAAGCAATATTGTTCAGGCCATTGACCAATCCCCTGGTTTGGTTTGTGGTTCTTTGGATCCTGTTCCCCATTTCATCAAATCCCTGCCTTCCAGCGTTGGTGGTCTGCCTGATTTGACGTTCCAGTCTTTCAATGGCCACATTGTATCTTCTGATGGCTGCTGTGTCCGTGGCCTGTGTCAGTTGGTCTTTATAGGTTTGCAAAGCCTTTTTCAGCTGTTCAATTGACTTTGTGGTGGAATTTAAAGCGGTGGCCTGTTGTGTGATGTTCCTTCCCAGATTGTTGGCAGCATTAGCAGCATTGTTAAAGGTCTGCTGGGTATTATTCCCCATGTTCAGTGCTGTCTGGTTCAGATCCTGAAGGATCCCTTTTGCCCTTCCAGCATCCCGAATCATTTTTTCAAGATCCAGTCCTAATGGTAAATTATATTCATTCATGGGTTTTATTTTTGTGTGCTTAATTTTTTACGTTCCAGGTCAGCTTCAAATTCATCCATTAAGTAAAAGAATTCAATAAAATCTGATCTTCTTAAAGAATCATACTGGCTTTTATCACCTTTTGAAAGGTTCCAGAAGACTTTTGTCCAGTATTTCCTGTGTTCCAGGACTTCCAGGTGGATGTATTTTAAAACTTCCTGATTTTTAACGCTGTTAGAAGTTGGTTTTCCGTTTAGTGGGAACCGGAATGGATGGCATTCACTAAGCCTTCTCCCAAACCTTTTACTTTTAACAGCGAAAATTCCAAAAAACCATTGATCCCCAAACCTTCAGCCTTCCAGTCTTCAATCTTCCTGGTGATCATATCTTCTGTGATGGTGCCACGGTCTTCATCTTTAGCATTCATGAACAGGGCGCAAAACTTCAGGATCATTGGTTCACGGTGGTATATTTTGGAAATCCCGTTAACCATGTTATGTGCCATGATCACAATGGAAGAAACCTTGTTTTTATCTACCATGTCAATCACTTTGAACCAGTTTTGTTGCATTTCTTCGTATTCCACGCCAAAACCCAATTGAATAACCAGTTCATTCATGAAGATCCAGCGGTCAATTGACAGGTTGTCTTCAATAAAATATTCAGTACCGTTTGCCGTGAAAGGCTGTCCATTGCTGGGTATTTCTTTTAATTCCATAATTATTTGTCTAGTATTTGGTAATAAATGTATGTTACAATTTTGGCCACAAATATGGTTTGCATGATAAACCACAAATGAAGCCACCAGTGATATTGAAAGTTATTTTGAACCAGAACCATGTAAAAGTAAAACCAAAGCGCCCACTGTCCGGAAACACAGTACTGGCACCCAATTAATGGCTTGAATAACCATTCTGGAAGTTTACGTTCTAAAAAGTCAAAAACCTGGTTCAAAATCTGACCTGGTTCCGTTAATATGTTCGAGAAAGTGAAGGCTGAAATGGCAATGGCCACTGTTAACCAATTTAGAAGAAGGATGTTCATGTTTTAGCAGTTTAAAGGATTAGGATCTGGCATCATTGGGACTTTGCAGTGTTTAGGGATCCCAAAGGTGACATCCAGGTCAATGGCAAAGAAGTCATAAGGTGGCATCAGGAATTGTGTTTCCTTTTCATCATAATCATAAGCGGTGAACAGTGCGCTGGTGTTCGCTGGTATGCTGGCCACTTCCACCTTCACCTGTTTGAACACCTCATAATTTACCGGATTTGTACACAGCAGACTGATCATTTCATTCATGGCCTGGGATCCCATCTGGTTGTCAAACTTTTCCTTCAGAAGCTTCTGGTTCATCCAGACCACCAAACGCAAACGGGAACGCCAAAAGTTCAGGCCGGTGTGTCTTCTGCCAGTGTCCACCGTGGATCCACCATCTTCAAAATAAAGCATCCCTTTCAGCTTGCTTTCTGGAATAAAGTGAATGCTGGTAGCTTCAGCCAGTGAACAGTTGGCTGGTGCCTGATGTACTGCTGAAATCGGGATCCTTTTGATGTTGGATTTTCCATCAACAGCTGGGATCACTTTTTGAATGACCTGAACAATGCCACCAAATTTTTCTATGTATGGAAGATTGAAAAGTCTGGCCATTAAGACCATTGAAAGATATTTGTTCATTTTTAGGTGATTAAAATTCGTTTATAAACATTACCTACTAACTGAATAGCACGGTTTCCAATCATTTGGCGTTGTGTCAGATCAGGTGTCAGAAACCTTCCATATCTGATCATGTTGTGGTACATTTTGCGTTTGGCTTCATCATTACGGGCACCTATGATGGAATAGAAGATATTGGAAACACGCTTATTTTGATCAATACCAGTGGAATTCAACATCTGGCCACTGTAATAAACATCAACATATCCCACCTGAAGTCCCTGCGCATTTCTTAACTGTGCCCAATTTGTACGTTCCCCCTTTTTGATCTTCGCATCCAGGAAGGATTTTCCAGTGGAATTCAGTTCTTTTCCCTCTAAATAATGGGCTGAATACAGTTTTGGTGAATAGGATCCAATACCTGTCTTTTTGATCTGCTGGATCTTTGAAACAAGAAAAAGACCAGCCACATCTGTTGAAATGGCTGGCATGGCAGCGGTCAATTCCTGTTTGAACTGATCCATCCTTCTTATTGCATCTAAAATTGTTAAGGCCATTACAGAAGGATTTGTGTGACTTTTAATCTTTTGGCACCTGAACAGGTATAGCAATCATTGATGGAAAGGTCAATGTTTTGCACCAGGTATCTGATCCGGATCCAGTATTCAGTATCAAACAGGTTCATGTTTTCTTCAATGGTTTCCCTGTTGGCCATTGTGTCCTGGGTAATGGCATTTGAAGAAAGAACAGCTTTGTGTATTTTCCAGCCAGCTTTATACATCACAGCATGTGCAACATACTTTGACCATTCAGCATTCACTTTGAACATTTCACAGATCATTGCTTCAGAATTACACCTGATTTCAGCATCCAGAACAATCCCGTTTGAATAATCTGAACCAGACCATGATCCCAGTGAATTGATGTCATCACCAGCCACACCAGCATAATTGACCATACCTTTCAGCACGTGTTCTTTCCTGCCACATCCACATGAAGCAAGATTGTTCCGTGGTTTCCCTGCTGCCATGTCATAAAGGAAGAAATATTCAATATTTCCTTCATTTTCAATCTGCAATGGAAGGATCAGTGGCTGTTCCAGAAGATTTTCAGTGTATTGGTTTGCATTGGACTGAACACCTTCAATGGTTTCTACCAGTTCATATTGATCAATGTCAGCATACCTTCTGTAAACTTCAATATTGAACAGGGATGTGGTGTTCAGCAGAATTCCCAGTCCTTTGATCACCATTACACCACCGGCTGTTTCTTTCACCGTGATCTTCAGGCCGGCAAACTCTTTGTTGATGTCCAGAACTTTATTTGATGACCTGGATCCAATGAAACCAACAAAATTACTGGATTTGCGTTCATACTTTTCATTGATATTGGCAGCAATGTCACCGGCTGTTTCTGCCACGCTGGTTTCAATGATGTCTGTATAAAATTCATAAAGCTTTTCACATGATATGATGTCCTTCACAGTGTCCATTGAAACAATTCCATCCAGCTGATGAATGTAAAAGCCTGATTTGCTTTGTTTATACCAGTCTTTATCAGCAGCAACATCACCTTCAGCTGGGATGGTCATTTCATCATCAAAACAGTCACAACTTTTTTTGGTGACACCTACAATTTTATTTATACATTCTACATTATTTGTCATAATAACTTTTTTTATAAACCAAAAGTAAATAAAAAACCCTGAACAATTGATTTGTCCAGGGTTGGTGTTAATTCTTGATTAAATGTTAGTTAAAACATTAAGGTGTCACGGTAAAGGACTGAATTCCAGTGTTGCCAGCTTCACATAAGAATGGATTAACAGCAATTAGACCACGGAACTTGAATTTCCATGAATAAACTTCTGAATCCTCCACGCATGTTTGCTGGTATTTCACATCCAAACCTAAACCTGGGTATCCAGGAAGATCAATTGAATACTTTGTATAATCATTGTATTCTTTTGGAACACGTGGCCATTTTTGGCGTGACTGAACAGCCATTGCACCACGGTCAATCAAATATGTGTTATCAGAAACACCTGCCTTTGCAAAGCCTAAAAGGTCATTGTAGTACGGGAACATTTCAAACAATGCACGTTTGGTTTTACCATCGTCATTCAATGAATCAGCCATTGCCAGGATACGAGCCTGAAACAAGTTCTTTCCATCTAAAATGAAGCTGCTGTTTGAACGCAAGATGGTCAACATTTGCATCCAGTAAGGGTACATGGTTTCAATGTTGAAATTTGCAGCTGGGACAACTGTGTCACCATCTAAAGTTGTAAAAGCAGCTAAATAAGGGTTTACACCTTTATTTGCATCCACCATTGCAATGATCTTTGTGTTCAAAAGTTCAATGATGTTTTTAATTTTGGAAAGCATTCCCTTTGCAATGGTTTCATCCTTATCCAGAACAGAAGTCTGATAATCTTCTTCACGGATTGAAAAACAGTCAGATAAAAACGTATTGTTTTTATAAGTTTTTGTTTTAGGATCTGGTTCATCACATCCTGTAATATCACAGGCATCAGCATCAGTTTCAGTGGTGGCTGTGTCATCACAGAAGTCAGCCCATTTCACAGCCACTTCACGGTCTTTGGATGGATCCTTCAGTTCAGGAAAGGTGGCAGTTTGGTTTTCCCTGATCGCTTTCAAGGTTTCACCGTTTGCGGTGTAAAATTTCTGGTTTTGTGGTTCTTTCCACATTTGATCCAGTTTCACCTGAATTTCTGCCAGTTTGGTTGGTGTAAAATCGCCTTTAGCCATTTGTTCTTCTTATTTAAAAATAGGTTGTTAATTCAGTTAATTAATCACTGAACTGTTCACCATACGTTTCTTTTAAGGCCACTTTTTGGTCAGTGTCCATGTTCGGATCTGTCAACAGTTCAAGATATTCAGTACTATTTGCAGGTTTTTTTCCGCTGTATTCTTTGGATTGTTGCTGGTGCTGGTTTCCAGTTTTGTTGCCTGGTGTCTTCCGTGGATCCACTAAGTTGAATTCAAAGTTTCTGTCCACAATACCTTCAACAAGTGTATTGAAGTCTAATGGATTTCCATGTGCATCATTTAACTGTTTACCTTCAGCATCCAAAGGAATTAAAGATCCATCAGTCCCTTTCATGAACTTCTGTCCTTTCAATTCATCAATCAGAAGTTTGTTCTTCATGGTACTGGCCTTTGTGCTATCCTTTGGAAGTATTGGGTTTTTACCTTCCAGAATGGCCAAAGCTTTGGATGAAGCATCTGACATGATTTGTGCAGTGGTTTGTTTTTCCTGTTCTAAACGGATGGCTGTTTCCTTTTCAGTTTCTTTATCCTTCAGCTGTTGTTTGTAGGATCTTTCTTTTAAAATGAAGGCTGGTATTTTGGCCAGATCTTCTTCAGTTACTTTGGAAAGATCAACGCTGTCACCTGGTTTGCCAGGTTCAGGAAGATTTGTTTCTATATGGGTTAACAGTTCATCCCCTTCTAGGTCATCAGTCACATTGAACACTTGCTTCAGCTTTTTTTCAAATTTGGTTGCTGTATCCTTCTGGCCTTTTTTAACTCCATTGTTAAATCTTTCAGTGGCTTCAGTTTTAAAGGTGGTTACCTTTTCAGCATCAAGACTTTTTAAAATTGCTTCGGCTTTGTCATCATTGACTTCATCACCTTCAACCGCATCTTTTAGATCATCGGCAAGATCCATTTCAGATTTCTTATAAAGCGTTTTCGCTACGCTCAAAAACAATGCTTTTTTCATGTTTCAGTTTTATTGTTTGCTGGACATCCAGCTGGTTTTATTATTTACTGGTACTGGTTTTTAAATCGGCTGGTTTTGCTTCTTCTTCTTCATAAATGAAGGCATCTTTCAGCATTTTATTTGCCTGTAAGGTCTGAACATCCTTTGCATCTGCTGTGAATGTTTTTCCAGTGGCCTTGTTGGTATATTTTAACTTTGCCATTATTCAGTTTCTCCTTTCTTAATCATGATAGGTTCACCAACCTTTACACCTGACATTGCCAGTGCAGGATTAGTGTCCAGGTCTTCCTGTGTCACAATGTGTTCAATTTCATCACCTTCATCATCATCTTCTTTTTCGGAAATCGCTTCACTCATTTCTTCAACAGACATTCCTTCTGCTGGATCCTTTCCAAATGCGAGAACATAAGCTTCAAAGGCTGCTTTGTGTGCTGATGTGGCAATCTTTTCAGATGTTGATGTGTTTGCTGCTGATTTTGCGCTTTCCGTGTTTAATGAAAGATCAGAAGGTTTTCCTTCCACTTCTTTCCATCCATCTTTGTCAGGTGGTAATGAATTCCAGACTAAGTAATTAAAGTTTCTCTGAACTTTACCCCTTACTGCTGAAATCATTTTTGTGCCTTTCAAAGCTTGCTGATCAGTACTGGAAGAAGAAACGGCTGTTCCTGGTTTCCTGCTAGTTGATTTTTTGACTTTTGACATGACTAATAATTAAAGGTTTTAATGAATTGTTACATCAAAGATATATAAAACTATACCAAACATACAAATGTGGCTGTGGTGGCCTTAAAAAGCATAAAAAAACACCAGCTGGAACTGGTGTTCGGTTAAATTGTATGATGTAGATCAGAAAGCTTTGTAAATGTAAGTATAATTTTAAAGATTGTATGGTACTTTAGAGAAACCACGGCCTTCCAGATCATTGGCAATGTGTTCAGTAATGAACACGGGCATGTGTTTACAATTGATGCCACCCATGTCAATGGCTGGATTATAGGTGGGAACATCAATTCCAATGGGTGAAGGGTTTTCATAAGGCCACTGTTCACCCTCTTTCATGGTGTAAATTCCATGTATCTTCTTACGACAAAAAGCACGTGAACTTTTGATGATGATCCCAGCATAAATGAACTTCTTCAGTTCTAAGGCTTCAGCAAACTGGGCTGAAGCCATCCGGTCAATCTGACTAAATGAATCATAAGCAAATTTGGAATAAAACTTGTAAATGGCACCACCTTTATCACCGGAACCAACTACAAAACCCTGAAGTGTCTTTCTGAAGTCCACCACCTTTGTCTGACTGGTGACATTTTTGAAGAACAATTCCCTGACATCGTTTTTCACAGTGTTCATTTTAACCAGGTCATCCAGATACCCACCTGGCTTCACAGCACCATTTCCATCAAATCCCAGTCTTTTGTTCACCAGATCCACAATGGTTTTCTTTGTGGTGCCAAACAACACCCTGTTCACTGCCATCCTGGAATATAAACCAGCATTATTGGAAACAACTTTCTGAAGCTTATCAATCAGCTTTGTCATTAAGGCCAGGCCACTGGTGATCATGAAGGTATTGAACAGTGCATCCACTTTCCCAATCAACAGGAAATTATTCCGGTTCTTTTTGATCAGGCCATCTTCGACTTCAAAGTCATCCAGCAGCAGTAGCAACAGAAGGATCAATTCCCTTTCTGACATCTTCACATCTTTGTTCAGGAAGGCTTCAGGAACTTCATCCAGATAGATTGCATTCCTTTCAGCCAGTTCTTTGATATTTTCCCACTTTATTTCCATTATGCAGCAGGATCAATGTCATCTTCTTCTTCTTTCACCACAATACCTGGAAGGACTGGCTGTTTAGGTGTTAATTCAGTGATGTACCTGGCCACAATTTCATCAATAACCTTTTTCTGTTCAGCTTGCTTCATCAGGTAAAAGTTTGGACTGACCACTTCAGCTTCTTCCATAATATCTTCAAAGTTCAGCTTCAGCACCTTTTTGTATTCTGTTGTTAGGACTGAAGACAGGGCAAAAGCAATCTGATCATCAGTCAGACCACGGAAAGGAAGGAATTTCTTCTTCACTGTGTATTTTAATAAACCTTCAGGATCATCCACAAATACCTGATTTGCCAGGTCATCTTCCACGCTATCCTTTACAAATGATGGTGCCCCTGAATCATTGATGGTCTTCATTTCGTTGTACAGGATTTGTCTGGACTTCATTTTGAAATCAGCCGGATACCGGTGAACAAAGGTCACATCACCTGAATATCCCAGCAGTAATGCAATGGCATTGCACACATTGAGATAAACAGCTGAAGATTTATTTGCAAAGGCCGTTAAGGTGTCATAAACAGAATCCATGTCCTGATCCTTTTCTGTTGCAGTGGCCACGGTGGTCTTCTGAACCAGGACTGTTGAATTGAAGATGGCCTGATGGATCTGTGGTTCAAACTTATCAATCTGTTTAGACTGGAATTCCAGTAATTCAATTGGTGGCGCAAAATAGGCCATCATTTCATTCAGTGGAATGTGGTCAGCTTTACTTTCTGGAAGTGGCATGGTCATCACATCCTGTGAAGAACTGTGAAGCCTGGCACCAGTGCCTTTGCAGCCTGAACAGATGGATCCTTCAGTTGTCCGGCCTGATCTACACGCATGACTGACATTTTTATCATCCAGGTATCCTGGGCATGGTGATACATAAGCAATTTTCTGTGGGAACACGTGGATGGCATTGGTCAGGTCAAATTCAGATACTGATTTGATTGACTTTTCAAAATAACAGATGGCTGGATGAAGTTCAGAAACATAAGTCCTTCCATCAGTTTCCAGATCCCTTTTATACCCTATACGGAACATTTGCCAGTCTTCCAGTTTGGTGTCATATTCAGAAAAGGCAAACCACCCCTTTCCACTGATTTCAATGGCTGTTTCATCTTCCTTCAGATCCATTGCCTGAACAGGCTTGTTGTCACTGATCTGTCTTAATACATAGCTGAATTCACCACAATAAATTGTGTACTTGTCACCATCGGTCATTTCTTTTTTCAGTTTCTCACCCACACCAGAAGTTTCCTTCACATACTTCACAGGCTGTTTCACAATTAACCAGTCAACATTGTTGTTTTCAATCTCAAAATTGACAGCCATTTCAGCCTTAACTTCAAACGGATAAGCATTTGGTGTGCTTTCTTTTGGATCGAAATCATCAAATTCAATCACAATAAAGGTGTTCGGATCTATGAAGGAAAGTTCAATGAACCTGTTCTTCAGCCAGAAGTCCAGTCCACCTTCTTCATTGTCGGATCCATAAAACAAATTCAGTTTGTTCTGGATGTCCATGACAATCTTCTGGTTCTTCTTCAGTGTCGGGATGATCTTCTTCACCACACGGTCTGTCCTGGGTACTTTGTAGAAGGGTTTCATCACAGATGATGACAGTGCCGGTGTGATCACTTTGGTGATGGCTTTACGCTGGTTAAATGCCAGCAGATTTTCCCGTGGATTAAATTGAAGCAGCAGACTTTCAATGTTTTTCCCTGTGATAATCTTTTTGTAAAGATCTGCCAGTTCAACCGTTCTTTTATAGTCTGGATGCCTTAATTCTTTTTGAATGGTGCTTATCACCGTGTTTAATGCCTGGTCTTTGTTAAGTTTCATAATGGGCTGTGTTTCTTTCTGTTCAAAAATAGACACTTTATTTTAAAATTCGTATAAAGCACAAAAGGCCATCATTTCTGAAAGCCTTTTCTTCTTAATTAATGAATTTTATCTTTAATATTTCCGGTGTCATCCACAACAACAGGGATCCAGTCTTTAAACTTGAAAGCTTTGTCCAGATCTTCCTGTCTACATGTGAACACAGTGCCACACTTTAGGTGTTCAAATTTATACAGTGGTTTGGTCAACTTCTTCCCACCTTCCCTGTCAATGATGGTGATCAATTTTATCAGCATGTCACCCAGATAAACAATTCTGAATATTTGGTCAATTTTAATCACCACAGTCTTTTTTCGGTTCCTTCCCTTCCATTATACCACTGGCCATGTATAATCCATTAGAGAAACCACGGACATAATCACTTCCGTTATTAGGTGCCACACAATGATCTTCCATGATCTTGTTTAGTTCAGACACCCGTTCTTCAAAGGTTTTAACTGAAGCTGAAGGTTCAATAAATTTAAAATTACTGGGATGAACCATTTCAATAGATCCATCAGGCATTTCAATAATAGCCACTGAATAACTGGAATTATCTTCAGTGTCCAAACCCCATGATAGGAATATACCTTCAATTCCTTCTTTCCATTTCTTATCAATCCACTTTTTAAAAAGCACTTTTCTCATTTTGTTATTATTTAGGTTAAAAATTATTTACGTTTCCTTTGCCTGGCCAGTGTTCTTTTATCCGGCCTGTTTCGCCACTTCTTCTGTTTAGGTGGTTCATTGAACAGGAAGTTCTTTGGTGGATCTTCACTGGTGCCACTGTCAACCATATCAGGCCATTCATTCAGATGGAAGTCCTTCAGACGAACATCCAAACCATTGAATTTGTCAACCATGTAATCATCCAGGCTTCTTTCCCGTGGAAAAGTCATTTCCCCTGGGTAATTAAACATAGGAAGATCAATGTGGCTGGCTATCCCTATGCGGTTTTGCATTGCATCAGCCAGGATCCGCTGGATGATAGCTGTTTTTCCTGCCTGGATACCACCGGCAACCAGCACAAAACCACGCATACCTTCAGCAGCACCAGACATGCTTTCACCCAGTTCATGAAAGCTTTCACCCATCA